>Ga0131853_10000287_pt1 | contig 90165 bp, 74 predicted proteins | sample TergutLab28metaG_FD_92764 | JGI IMG/M metagenome (GOLD analysis project Ga0131853, IMG submission 92764) | Labiotermes labralis P1 segment gut microbial communities from Petit-Saut dam, French Guiana - Lab288 P1 (version 2) (version 2) | ecosystem: Host-associated > Arthropoda: Insects >...
CTAAAGCGGCAACCGGCTTTTGATGCGCAATTATACCAACGCCGCGCTTATGGTATAATGTCCGCAGAAGGTCACGGACATTATACCATGCGCAACGCCTCGCCGCTAAAGCGGCAACCGGCTCTTGATGCGCAATTATACCAACGCTGCGCTTATGGTATAATTATTGCCGTAACATTCAACGAAAAGAGGACGCGCAATGGAATATAGAAAGTTTAAAGACGGCTTGGATATATCCCTGCTTGGGTTCGGGACTATGCGCTTTCCTGTTGATGGGGAAGATCTCGCCAACATCAACGTGGAAAAAACCTACGAGATGCTCGACCACGCCTTCGAAAACGGAGTAAACTACTTCGACACCGCTTATATGTACCACAACCACGCCTCCGAGGCGTTTCTCGGCAAGGCGCTGGCTCGCTACTCTCGCAAAGACTTCTACCTGGCCACCAAACTGCCGCCATGGAGCCTGGAGAAAAAAGAAGACATGCAGCGCATGTTTGACGGCCAGCTTAAAAGATGCGGAGTGGACTGTTTCGACTTCTATCTGCTTCACTGTATAACCAGAAGTACCCTGCCTATCTTCGAGAGGCTCGGCGCATACGAGTTCCTGCGCGAGCAGCAAAAAAAGGGCAAGCTACGCTATCTGGGCTTCTCGATTCATGACAGCGCCGCGCTTATGAAGGAAGTGCTCGAGAAATACGAATTCGACTTCGGGCAGATACAGCTCAACTACTTGGACTGGGATCAGCTCGATTCCAAAGGGCTGTACGAGACTTTATACAGTCGGAAAATCCCCGCCATCATAATGGAACCGGTGCGCGGTGGTTCCCTCGCAAATCTCCCGGAACGAAGCGCCCAAATGCTGCTAAACGCCAGCCCCGAACGCAGCCAAGCCTCTTGGGCCATGCGCTTTGCGGGTGAGCTGCCTGGTGTGCTCACCGTCCTCTCTGGAATGAGCACGCTTGAGCAAGTAAAGGACAACATCGCCACTTACACAAACCTCTCGCCCCTCACAAGCAGTGAGCACGAGATTATCCGCCAAGCAGTGGAGATTTACCGCAAAAACGCCGCTATCCCCTGCACTACCTGCAACTACTGCATGCCCTGTCCGGTCGGGGTGAATATCCCCGAGAGCTTTGGAGTATACAATATGTTCAAAAACACCGGAAACAGGGCGAGGTTTAACATTGAGTACACGCATGTAGGCAAAGGCAGCCAGCCCGAGGATTGCACCAGCTGCGGCGCCTGTCTGACCCGCTGCCCCCAACAAATTGATATCCCCAAAGAGATGGAAAAGATAGCACAGGCTTACAACGGGTGATTTGCGCATAAACGCTACCCGACAATTAGCGGGCTAGAGCGCTGCCAAATAGGCGGCGCTCTAGCTTTATGCAAACAACAATACTTCTACCTCGTATTTGGCTTCCCGGCACCCTTTGTTGCCGTCCATGTACCTTGCGAAATTTTGTTGCATTTTGCAATATGTAATACCTATCTCTTGAGCTACCTCCATTTGGGTTTTGCCAACGAAGAAGCGCAACGATAGTATCTTTTTCTCCCGGTCTTCCAGGTTTTCAATCGCTTCCTTTAGGAAGATTTCGTCCAGCCAGTCTTTGTCGCTCTGCTTGTCCCCTACCTGGTCCATCACGAATATAGTGTCGCCGCCATCGGAGTAGGCCGGCTCGTACAGACTGACAGGCTCGACTATCGCTTCAAGCGCCAGAACGACGTCCTCTTTCTTCATCTCCATTTCCTTGGCGATTTCCTCTACGGTAGGCTCTTTGTTGCTGTCCGCAGTCAGGCGCTCCTTGACCTGCATAGCCTTGTAGGCGGTGTCCCGCAGTGAGCGGCTCACCCTTATAGAGTTGTTGTCGCGCAGGTAGCGGCGTATCTCGCCTATTATCATAGGCACGGCGTATGTGCTAAACCGAACATTGAGCCCTGTGTCAAAGTTATCTATCGACTTTATCAGCCCAATGCAGCCCACCTGGAATAGGTCGTCCAGGTTCTCGCCCCGGTTGGTGAACTTCTGCACTACGCTGAGCACAAGGCGCAGATTGCCGTTTACCAGTAGGTTGCGTGCTTCTGCGTCGCCTTCTTTAATCCTGCCCAGCAGCTCTATCTTTTCGCTTTCCTTTAGCACTTTCAGCTTGGACGTGTTGACGCCGCAAATCTCAACTTTGTTGATCATGCAAACTCCCCCCGCCGGCCAACGTGTATTTCTTACCCAACAAGTATTGGCCTGAGAGCGAGAGCTAATACAGCGCATTTTTTGGCAAATTTTAGCGAATATGCAAAACCCGCTCAGAACGCGCAACCAGCAATTCAATGGGAAAACGAGACAAAGCGTCAGGGGCGCAAGCTTTCTGCGCTTCTGACGCTTGTTGTACCTTACGATATCCGCTCCAGCTCCTTTTTCAGGCGTTTGACTATCCTTTTTTCCAGGCGTGAAATATAGGATTGGGAGATTCCGATTATCTCCGCCACCTCTTTTTGAGTTCGCTCTTCGCCGTCCAGCAGACCGAAACGCAGCTGCATTATCTGCTTTTCTCGCTCAGCCAGCTTATCCACCGTTTCGAGGAGTATGGTCTTTTCGATATCCTGCTCGATTGGGCGGTTGATGGCGTCTACGTCTGTGCCCAAAATATCCGAGAGCAGGAGCTCGTTGCCGTCCCAGTCTATATTCAACGGTTCGTCTATCGAGACCTCGTTCTTGTGGTTTTGGCATTTGCGCATATGCATGAGAATCTCGTTCTCAATGCAGCGAGAGGCGTAGGTGGCCAACTTTATCCCCCTCTCAGGACAAAAAGTGTTTACCGCCTTGATCAGCCCAATAGTACCGATTGAGACTAGATCTTCAACCCCGATGCCCGAGTTCTCAAACTTGCGCGCGATGTAAACCACCAAGCGCAGATTGTGGACTATCAGTTCCTGCTTTGCGTCTTCGCAGCCTGCGCTCAGCCCGGCGAAAACAAGACTCTCTTCCTCCCGGGTAAGGGGAGGTGGTAGAGTGTCCGGACCGTTTATGTAGTAAATTTTTGTGCGCAAAATATGGAAAACCAGCTTTTCCAGTTTGCTTTGCACCCACTCGCGCAGGGAGTTTGTCATACACTAACACCACATTCCATTTTGAGTTTATGGGCAATCAGGTCGGGATTTAATATGGCCTGGCCGCCGCCCTCCCCTATCCTCTGCGTACTTATCGCCATATAGCACAGACTCGCCTTATATAACTGCCCGCCGCACTGAATTATAAGTTCATCCACTCGAAGAGCAGGCAGGGTTCCCTTGCCGCCCATCGCGGAGTAGGGCACCACACGTATACGTACCCCCGCGTTTGTCGCGGTCTTTTGCCAGTCCCCCGCTTTTATAGCAAGAGCCAGAGCTGGCTCCAGAAGAGCACTGACCTCCCGCAATGGGCAAACAATCACCGGTACCCCGCTGAACGGCTCATAAAGACTGTTGCCTGTGTCGATTAAAGCGCTAAGCGAACAGCTGTTGCCGCCCAGCTTCACAGTAACCCGGCACTTCGTCCCCACCAGCCGCCCTCCGCGAGAGAACCGGTGGGCAAGCCCGAGCAAGATATACGCTGCTACCGCACCGATCAGAAGGGTCATCGGGTTTATGTTGAAGTAGACAACGCCGCCCAGGTAGACCATTCCACGGGGGGAGAATAGCAACCAAACACCCAGCATAGCACCGGCGAAAAAGAAATTTACTAGGAAGAACATCCCCCAACCCTTGAGAAGCTGCGCGGCACTCTCCCAGGGCAAAGCCACCAGTACAATCAAACTGGAGAGAAAAATCCTGTACGCAAACATACTCCAAAATCCCGCAAACGGTAAAAAAATAGCCAGCGAACCAACTGCACCCAACAGCGCCGCCCCGACTATTCTACGTCTTTTTATTTGCATCCCCAAAAGCTTGGCTGTGCCGGCCAAAAGCAGCACCGTCGTGATATAGTTTAGAACCAGTAGTACATCCACGTATACAACAGCAGTCTCCATTTTTGTACCACCTGCCAAATGACATTGCACCCGGCCACATCATTATAAAAGAGACGTGGCCGGGCTTATTGTCGCAAAGCGTTGACGAGCTGTAATTTTTTGCCATCTCTAGTTCGCACGATATAGTCAATCAACTTGAAAAAGCACCCTTGTTTTTTCAAGTTAGCTCGCATCCTGTGCAAGCTTTCGGCGCAGCCGAAGATTTACGTATACACGGTTTCCCCGGCGCATGCGCCGGTGCGCGACGCTCTTTGTCGCGACTTCCAAAAGTGGGTTTCTTTTGAAGGGGAATAAGTATAAAAACCGGCCTCCCCACTGTATGCGGAGAGGCCGGCCTACTTATTAGCTTGCTATGCTTTTAGACGAACAGTGATAATACAAATACAGCTGCCATGGCACCTAAACTACCGATAGCGGTACCACCAGATACGTTGAAGAAGCCTTCCTTCATGCTCAAGTTGGCCGACTTAACAACTACCCAGTAATGGCTGGCGTTTACGTGGTAGAAGAAGGATGCACCCGCGGTCAATGCCAGTGCTACAATAACCGGAGAAAGTCCCAGATAGGGCAGCAGCGGGAACATGATTGCCGAGCCGGTAATCAGCGAAACAGTCGCCGAACCATTGGAGAGTACAAGCAGCAGTGTTACGAAGAAGGGAATAAACACTGCCGGTAGCGCTGTGGCGGCGATCGCCTGGCCCATGAACTCGCCAACACCGGACACGCGCAGGATAAAGCCGTAAGAACCTGCCGTACCTGTTGCAAGTATGATAAACGCGGATGTGTCAACAGATTTGTTGAACCACTTGCCGATCTGCTCTTTGCTCAGAACACTCGGATCCAGGCCAAAAGCGACCAGCACACCAATTCCGAGCGCGACTATCGGGTGACCTATAAATCCGGAGAGCGGATGCAAGTTAGCCGGAATTAGCGGGTTAGCCCCAACTGTTCCAAAGGAGTTCAAGCAGATGAGAAGGATTGGAACAAGCAAGGAGGCAAATGACATGAACGCACTCGGAAGTCTTCTGTCTGTCTTGATCACAAGGTCTTCTGCGGAAAGTTTACCCTTGGGCAGCGGCTCAATGCCCTCCATCACTTCAGCGCGTGGAAACTTCTTTGCGCAGTAAGTAGAACACCAAATCCAAGCGACAATACCATACGCCAAGGCGACAAACATACCCAAGAATATCATCTGACCAAGGTCAACACCCAATGTACCAGCTGCGGCCAAAGGCCCTGGGGTGGGCGGCACGATAGTATGGGTAGCCATAATACCGGCATTCAAAGCACCCAATGTAGCAATCAGCGGCACACCTGAGCGAGCCGAAACTGTACGCGCAACGGGAGCCATGATAACGATAGCGGTATCACTGAACACGGGGATAGAAACCAGGTAACCAGAAAGCATCATTGCCAGCGAAGCGTTTCTCGGACCAACCATTCTAAGCATCGAGTTGGCAAGAACCAACGCACCGCCGGTATGTTCCAAGATAACACCTATGGTGCAGCCAAGCAAGATGACTATACCGATATTGCCTATTGTTGCGCCAAACCCTTGTATTACCGTTTGGATAACACCATGCTGCAGGCCCACGAACTGGCCAGCTGCATCATAAACACGTTCGTTAACAAGAGGTATTCCAAAAGCGATACCAGCGCCAATAGCACCGACGAGCATAGCGTAAACAGGATTAATTTTCAACCAGGTTATCAATAGAACAATGGCAATCAAGCTTACTATCATTACAAATACTGAACCCATTCCAGCTTGCAGGGTTAAGGATGCTGCTAATTGCATAGGTTAATTTCCTCCTCATTTTACAGATAGGGTATTCTGTCCGTGCACTGTCTAAGTATAGCGCCTCGTTCTTTGTGTTTACCTCCTCCCGATACACCAGCTATATGCTCCGTTGCGGGAGCTCATACTGTACACCCAGCACTAGCTTGCCTTCAAAAAAAAGCAGTTGCAGCGCAAGGCGGAGTGCTCAAAGCTTAAGGAAGTTTAATGGCAAGCATGGTGGCATCGCTGCCGCTTATGTTCTCAACACCGTGGATTTTTCCGCCTCCTGTAAAGACAACGTCCCCGGCTGTAAGGTCTTTTGTCACGCCATCGTCTGTTATCCGCAGGGTACCGGAGAGCATATGGTATATTTCAGCGTCTGGGCCGTGGGGATGCTCGCCAATCGAGCAGCCGGCAGGTATTGTCAGAACTATGCACCATTCGGCCTTGCCTAGCATTTCTTCCGGGGTGAAGATATCTTCTCGTTTAAGGTCGCCCTTGCCCCCACGCAAATTGCTGACCGTACTCTCCTTAAATTCCGCTTTTTGTCTAATCATCTTGCCACAACTCCTTATTCGTGTTTTGGTATTATCTTACCCACCGGAACCCAAAGGCCATTGGTGGGTCAAGCTCACACAAACTTGCCGTCCAACATATTTTTCGCAAAGGATTGTTTACACTCCATTCATTATTTATTGTACCTTTTCGTTTGTACTTTGTCAATATTTAAGTCCAAATTTTTCTGAAAAATTAGGTGATTTGCTTGATAAAAACTAGCAATACGTGATTGTAGATCATTGACAAAAATATAATACCTATTATATTATATAAAAAATTGTGAAAGAATAACAAAAACGCCTGTCGCTGTTTGGCGCACAGCTGGGCTGCTTTTGGCTAAGAGAGAAGGACGGTGTGTCAAATGGAATTCCTCTGTGCGCATTGCAACAGTAAATACCCCTTCGACCTGCCGAGATGGCGATGTGATTGCGGCGGATACCTTAAACTTGAGCAGGATGTATTCTTCACCCAAGATGATATTAACCCGAGCCTGCCTGGCAGTTGGCGGTACGAAAAAGCCTATCCTCTCCCCTACAGCGAAATCAGCGTCTCATTTGGCGAGGGTATGACCCCGCTTGTACCGGTGAAGTTTGGCGGCACCAGCCTGCGCGTTAAGGTGGATAGCCTGATGCCTACCGGCTCATTCAAAGACCGCGGGACGGTGATGGCGGTAAACTACCTCAAAAATCGCGGCGTCACCCAGATAGCCGAGGACTCTTCGGGAAACGCAGCAGCTTCGATGGCGGCTTACTGCACCCTGGGCGGGATAGAGTGCTCTGTATACATACCAGCCGGCAACTCTTCGGGGAAGATAATCCAGACCAGGGCTTACGGCGCACAGGTTTTTTCCATAGCCGGGACACGTGAAGACGTGGCGGCAGCCGCACAAATCCATGATCGGTCGTATGCCGGGCACAACTGGCACCCTATGTTTGAAGCCGGCTACAAAAGCGTCGCCTACGAAATCTGGGAGCAGAACAGCTTTAAGGAACCGGACGCTATCTTTACCCCATGTGGCGGGGGCGGGCTCACTCTCGGGTTGGCAAAGGGATTCTCTGAGCTTTTGCGCTCAGGGCAGATCGCAAAGCTACCTAAAATCTTCGCGGCACAGCCGGAAAACTGCAACCCGATCTATAGGGCGTTTCACGGTATTCCAGGCGAATTTGCCCCAAGGCCCACAATCGCGGAGGGCACCTCGATAGCTAAGCCTATCAAGCTAAAAGAAATTGTGGACAGCGTGCGGGCAAGCGGTGGCCAAATGGTCTCGGTCACCGACAATCAAATTGTCAAGGCCTTGCCGATCGCCTGGCAGAGCGGCATATACATAGAACCAACCTCTGCCACTGCCTTTGCTGCGTTTGTAAAAATGCAGACAGATGGTGAAATAGCAAGCGGAGACGATGTTGTAATCATCGCCTCCGGAAATGGCCTCAAAGCCACCGACAAAATCATGGATTTCGTACCGTTGTAAAGCGCGGCATATCGCAGCTCTCGTGTTTAGTTATACTTGTTGCTCTCACTTTTCTACGTATCGCTTGGCCCCGCGCATAGAGAGAGCCGTGGCCACCTCGTAGTTGATACTGCCTTGCAGCCCGGCCACGTCCTCTGCCAGTATGCGCTCGCCCCCACTGCGACCGATTATTATGACCTCATCCCCTATTTCTACGCCGGCCCCGGTCGCGTCCACCATGAACTGATCCATGCAGACATTCCCGATTATATTACAGTAGTGACCGTTTATAAGCACCCGGCCCTTGTTGCTCAGCTGTCGGGAAAGGCCGTCGGCATAACCCACAAGCACAGTAGCAACGGTGATGTCCTTCTCGGCGAAGTATTTACGGGAATAGCCCACGCTCTCTCCCGCTTTTACAGTTTTGACGTGAGCCACCCGACTCTTAAAGGTTAGAGCCTGCCTAAACCCCAGTGCCTCTATCTTGGCTGCGCCCTGGGGCGTAGAGCAAGGCGACATGCCGTAGACAAGTATCCCGCAGCGAACCATGTCCAGGTTGCACTCTGGATGGTTTAACACCCCGCCTGAATTCGAGATATGCTTGAGCGGAAACTTGATCCCTGCGCCCTCTAAATCGCTTATCATGCTGTTAATAAACTTGTAACGCTGCTCGGCAACGAAAGAAGGGTCACTATCCGAGGTGGCAAGGTGCGAGTACACCCCGCCAATGTGTATGCCGGGCAGCCCCGCAATAGCGAGAACTTCATCGATAACGGTGTCCATGTTATCAGACCGGTAGCCCAGCCGATTTAGCCCAGTGTCAAGCTTGATATGTATGTCAGCAGTTTTTCCAAGCGCCACCGCCACCCGAGAAAGCTTTTCGCAAGCGGCCAGCAAAAAAACCGTGGAGGTCAAATCCTCCAGTATAATGCTCTCAAACTCTTCTTCAAACACCGGACAAAAGACAAGAATAGGTGCGACTAGACCCGCCCGGCGCAAGGTAAGCCCCTCCTTGACAGTGGCCACGCCCAGCCAGTCGGCTCCGGCTTCTACCGCTGCCTTGGCTGCCTCACACATACCCAGACCGTAACCATCAGCCTTTACTACAGCCATCAGCATGGTGCCTTGGCGCACCATCTTTTTAAGTAGTTTTACGTTATCCTTAATATCATTAAGGTTTACTACAATCTCAGCTCTTGCAAAATTTTTCATATATTACCACCGCAGTGTTTGGTTGAGAGCTTTAGCTCATAGCGTAGCCCACTTGCATTGCAGACAGTCGTTGCTGAGGCGGAAACTACCTTAATTACAATATGAGCTGTTCGCCCAGGTCATTCGCCTTTAGGAAGCTGCCGGTACTGGGCAACGTCTTAGTGCGAAAGCGATGAGAGTTTTCGAGCATCTCTTCCTTATAGGGCTGCACCGACTTTACCACGTTTTTGCGCAGGCTGAGCAACTGTACCCCCTGAGTGTTCTTGGTAGTTTTGGTCGAAATAGCACCACAGTGAACAATCAGCACACGTTCGTTGTTTGTGCGCATCAGGAATTCGCCGTCCTGCAGGGTTTGGAAAATCGCAACCGCCGGAGATTTGTCGCTGTAGGCTGCCAGCAGCTTTTTGCGTTTAGTCTTGGTTGCATAGCTACTCAGCTCTACTTTGGCGGCCTTACCGTTCTCAAAAAAGAAGAGCATATGCCCAGCAAAGTCTTTGGTGACCGCCATGAACAAGGCGCTCTCACCCTCATCCGTACCTAGTTTGGCTGGAATATAGTCACCCATGGCACTGGCCTTGCCGTCAGTAAAGTCACTGGCGCTGGCCTTGTATACCTGCTGCTTGTCGGTGAAAAAGAGCAGCTGTGCGTTGTTGGTTGCAACCACTTCCTGGGCGACGACGTCGCCTTCCTTAACCTTTTGCTCTCCGCTCATACGCAGAGACTGAGGAGTAATCTTTTTGAAGTAACCCTCCCGAGTGAAAAAGAGATGCACGGGGTAGTCGGGTGCCTCATCAATTATCTCATCTGCATCCTCATTGGACGGGTAGTAGAGCAGAGTTTTGCGTGGTTGGCCATATTTTTTGACCACCTCTTCCAGCTCGCTAATTATGATTGCTTTTATTTTTTTAGGGTCGCTGAGCGTCTTCTCAAGCCCAGCAATCTGCGACTTAAGTTGGTCAAGTTCTTCAAGCCGCCGCAAAATATGCTCGCGGTTTAGGTTGCGCAATCTCAGCTCGGCCACGTACTCAGCTTGGATTTTGTCAATGCCGAAGCCAATCATCAAATTGGGAACAACTTCGCTCTCCTGGGCAGTCTCCCTGACAATTTTGATGGCTTTGTCGATGTCCAGCAATATCTTGGAAAGCCCTAATAGCAGGTGGAGCTTCTGCTTTTTCTTATCCAGCTCATATGCCACACGGCGTCGGACGCATTCCTGCCGGAAGGCCGTCCACTCCTCAAGCAGCTCGCCCACACCCATAACTCGGGGAGCTCCTCCAACCAACACGTTGAAGTTGCAAGAAAAACTGTCCTCCAGGGGTGTAAGCTTAAGTAGACGCTGCATCAGACGGTCGGGGTCGACACCGCGTCGCAAGTCAATCGTCAGCTTAAGACCGGAAAGGTCTGTCTCGTCGCGCATGTCCGAAATTTCCCGCAGCTTCCCCGCCTTCATAAGGTCTACGACTTTGTCCATAATCGCCTCTACCGTGGTAGTGGGGGGAATCTCAGTTATGTCTATGCAGTCGTTTGCTTTGTCATACGAATATCGGCAGCGCACTTTGACGCTTCCTCTCCCAGTCTCGAGAATCCGCCGTATCTCTTCCTCTCGGTAGACAAGGTAACCGCCCCCTGAAAAATCCGGCGCCTTGAGGGTGTCCAGAATGTCGTGCTCTGGGTCTTTGAGCAGCGCGGCTGCGGTTTCACAGACTTCGCCTAAATTGAACGAGCATATGGAGGACGCCATGCCAACCGCAATGCCCATGTTCGCGTTAACCAAAACCGATGGGTACCGCACCGGGAAGAGAGTTGGCTCCTGCATCGTGCTGTCATAGTTGTCCACAAAGTCTACGGTGTCGCTATCTATCTCTTCAAAGAGTTCTCTGGCGATTGGGGCCAGCTTCGCCTCGGTATAGCGGGCGGCGGCATATGCCATATCACGCGAATAAGTCTTGCCAAAGTTGCCCTTGGAGTCCACATAAGGGTGCAGCAAGGCTTCATTTCCCCGGGTCAAGCGTACCATCGTTTCATAAATAGCCGCGTCACCGTGAGGGTTTAGCCGCATAGTCTGCCCCACAATATTGGCGGATTTAGTCCGCGCACCACCAAGCAGCCCCATCTTATACATGGTATAGAGCAGCTTGCGGTGGGAGGGCTTAAATCCGTCTATCTCGGGTATCGCCCGGGAGACGATGACGCTCATGGCGTAGGGCATGTAGTTTTTCTCAAGGGTTTCGGTTATCGGCTGGTCAAGTACAAGGCCTGCATTTTCGATAACTGCTCCCTGTTCGGGTTCTTGTTTTTTGCGTGGCAATGTGTGTGGTCACCCCTTTGGCTGTAGATAATGCTTGTTTTCTTCAGCAACATTCAGCTGTTTCTTTCCATCAATAGTGTTGAACCATCCCAATTTTCGAAGTTTAGCTCATCTGTAGCAGGTGAGTACACCACTTTGTCCCACCATATATCACCATAACGCACACCATAACCGGGAGGTATACCTGGCGAGCCGTATGCGCCTGGGCCTTCTGCTTGGGTAACGATAAATACTAATGAAAAATTTCCACCAGATTCTGTAATGCTTATATTGCCATACAGGCCCACATCGCCTGACGAGTGCCTCCATGTTCCATCATTGTAAATGAATATAGGGTTACCTGCACCATCAGGCCAATCCCAAGTTCCGGCTAAGCTCTGGATAATCTCATAATAATCAACTGTTACTTCACTGCGAACTTGCTCTTGCCCGTTTGTTTGTTGGTATGGTTGTTGCACGTCCTCCGTGACCGGATCGTCTTGCTGTATATAATCGCCTGCATCTTGAATTGCCGGTGTTTGTTCCCCATTCCCACTACAAGCAGCCAGAGCAAGCAGTATGAATTTTGCGTTTTGCAATTACTCCACCCCCTAACTAACATCCGCCACATCCAAATAATCCGGCCCCACAGTCGCAATAAACTCTTTGCGCGCCGCCAGGTTGTCGCCCAGCAGCACATCAAACATCTCTGCCGTCGCTGCCGCGTCAGTCGGCGTCACTTTAATAAGCCGGCGAGTCTCGGGATTCATGGTGGTTAACCACATCATGTCCGGCTCATTTTCACCAAGGCCCTTCGAACGCTGGATAGTGAATTTCTGCCCCTCCAGCTGCGCCAGACACCGCGCCTTTTCAGCTTCGGAGTATGCGAAGTAAGTCTTGGTCCCAGCAGTTATCTCATAGAGCGGGCTCTCTGCAATATAAACACACCCCTGCTCAATCAGCGTGGGGGTCAGCCTGTAAAGCATGGTCAGTATCAGCGTACGAATCTGGAAACCGTCCACGTCGGCGTCGGTGCAGATAACGACTTTGTTCCAACGCAGGTTGCTAAAATCGAAAGTCGCAAGGTCTTTGCTGGCCTTGTTGCGCACTTCCACCCCGCAACCAAGCACCTTGATTATATCGGTGATAATTTCGTTTTTAAAGATTTTATCATATTCAGCTTTGAGGCAGTTGAGGATTTTCCCACGCACCGGAATAATTGCCTGGAACTCGCTATCTCGCCCTAGCTTGCAAGCTCCCAAAGCTGAGTCACCCTCGACGATATATATCTCTCGCTTGGCAAGATCTTTGCTGCGGCAATCCACAAACTTTTGCACTCGACTAGTGACGTCAACGGCACCAGTCAGCTTTTTACGCAGGTTGAGCCGGGTCTTCTCCGCGTTTTCGCGGCTGCGCTTGTTTATAAGCACCTGCTCGGCAATCTTGCCCGCCTGCTCCGGATTTTCGAGGAAGTATACCTCTAGAGAGTATCGAAGAAACTCATTCATCGCCTCGTAGATAAATTTGTTCGAGATCGCCTTCTTGGTCTGGTTGGCGTATGAGGTCACCGTCGAGAATGATGACGAGAATAGAACCAGACAGTCTTCCACGTCCTGAAATGTAATTTTGTTCTCGTTTTTGAAGTACTTGCCGGTCTGCTTGAGCAGGGTGTCAATCTGGCCGGTAAAAGCAACCTTGACCGCCCTGTCCGGCGAGCCGCCGTGCTCGAGGAAACTGGAGTTGTGGCTATACTCAAGCAGCTGCTTCTGGTTGCTAAAGCAAAAAGCTACGCTCAGTTTAACTTTGTAATCAGGCTTGTCCTCCCGGTCACGGCCCACCCGCTCGGCCTGCCAAAACTGTATCGGCGTCAGGGTGTCCTCCCCCGCAAGCTCCTTCACATAGTCGACAATACCATGCTCGTATACACAGTCACCCTCAATAAAGCTACCATCAGGCTGCTCGACCCGCAGTAAGAAAGTCACCCCCGCGTTTACAACAGCCTGACGGCGCAGCGTCTCAAGGTAGTATTCGTCGGGGATTTTTATGTCGGTGAACACTTGTATGTCCGGCTTCCATTTGATAGTGGTGCCGGTTTTCTTTGTAGTTACCGGCTGCTTTTGCATCTCGCCCACAATCTCGCCATGCTCAAAGTGGAGGTTGTAGCGCTGGCCTTCGCGGAGGATTTCAACGTCCATGTACTCGGATGCGTACTGGGTTGCGCAAAGCCCCAGACCGTTCAGCCCAAGTGAGTAGCCGTAGTCTTCGGCCTCGAATTTACCACCTGCGTACAACTCACAGAAGATAAGCTCCCAGTTGTACTTTTCTTCGTTTTGGTTCCAGTCCACAGGTATCCCCCGGCCAAAGTCCTGAATCTGCACAGAGTGGTCAAGGAATTTGGTGACAATGATCTTGTCCCCATAGCCCAGCCGCGCTTCGTCCACTGAATTTGAGAGTATCTCAAACACCGAGTGCTGGCAGCCCTCCAGCCCATCCGAGCCGAAAATGACCCCCGGGCGCTTGCGAACCCGGTCTGCCCCCTTTAGCGCGGAGATTGATTCGTTTGTGTACTGAGTGTCTTTGCGTTTTGCGCTCATCTATTTCCTCCATGATGGATTTTCAATCGACCCGCCTTATTTTGTAGATAACGCTTATTATGCGTCTTGTTCCCGTTTTCCTTTGCGCGGTGCGATTATTCTAAGATTGGTAATTATTGCCGCAAAAATGAGTCCTGCGAGAATGGCAGGTATCATAAAAGCGCCTATCATGGGCCTGGGAGGTCTATCTCTGACTATTCTGTTCGGATTATCGGGGTCAAAACGAACCGCGATTTCAGCTTCCCGTCTTACGCTGTCAGGACTTGCTTCAATTCTATAATTACTTGTAAAAACCTCACCGTTTACTTCAATCTCTACAGTAAGGAAATCACTACCGCGGCCACGAGCGGCTGGGTTTGCTCCTATTCCAGTACTTTGTTGCACACGAACAACAGTACCTGTAGTTCGTTCCCAGTTTACATAGCTATAATTGCGAATATGCGCTTCCCATACAGAATGAATCGTCGTGCCGACAATTGCACCGGCAGCCAAAACACAAATAAAAACTCGCTGCCACTTTGGTAAATCCCTAAAGTTGCGCCTGCCTTTTTTGGCTCTGTATTTGACATGCTCTCTCCTATTGCTAAACAATTCGCAGCGTTGTCGGCTTGCGGCCTCGGTAAAATGTAAAGTGTTCGTACCCCAGACCGGAGAGCAGCTCCATTGCCTGGGCAACGCCCACCCCCACGCTGTCTGCCTGATGGGCCGCCGAACCGATTGTTACAAGCTCACCGCCCAACTCTTTGTAGCGCGCCAGCACCCAGGTGGGCAAAAGCGCATCCTCAAGCAGGCCGCCCAACCCGCAAGCGCCCATCTCTAGGGCCTTGCCCTTTTCTACCAGCATCTTTAGCAGCTCGTCCACTTGCTCCCTGTATGGGTCTATGCTGAGGCGAGGGCCGTCTTTAAGTGCAGCGTGGCGGACCGGGTAATTCATATGGGCCAGGCTGTCAAAACCGCCCCATTTTACAAGCTCTACCTGATCTTCAAAGTATTCGATCATCAGAGTACGGCGCCGGTCTTCGGTAAGTGTGGCGTAATCAAATTCAGAGAAGTGCTCACCTTGCCTGGAATAATGGCAAGCGCCCAATACGAAGTCGTAGGGGTATAGGCCCAACGCCTGCTCTGCCACGTCATACAGACCGGGGAAGACTCCGAGCTCCACCCCAAAGCTGAGTGTCATCCGGTGCCGGAAAGCAGCGCTTACTTTGGCTGTATCCACCGCGCTCTGGTAAACACGGGTTTTATACTCGGCTTCGGCAAAGCCAAGGCACTCGACGTGGTCGGTTACCGCCATTCCCATCAAACCTACTTCCTCGGCCTGCTGGGCCAAATACATCAGCGAGTGCTCCCCGCCCTGGGAGTTGTTTGAGTGCATATGGCTGTCAAATAGGTTATGGTACACTCTCTTTCCCCCTTAGGCTGATATAGCCATTAAACTTGAAAGGCGTCCCTTGCTTTTTAAGTTTACACACTCACAGAGTGTGTGGCGGCAACGCCGTAAATGGCGTATACACGGGTAGCCAGTGTGGAACACTGACTGCGGCTGCCCTTGCCGCAGCTTCAAAAGTGTACTTCTTTTGAAGTGAAGCAAGTATATTCTTGCAGCTTTTATGCTTGCTATCTTTTGTGGTATACTGGTATAATGGTGCAGTTGACAGCGAATGAATTCGCTTTGCGGATAATACTGCCACTAATTTAGGCCACCATTAATAATAACCCCTATACCTGGGCAAGTCAACCGAATATCTGCCCGCGCAACTATAAATTCGTAAAAATCGTCGTATCTTCCAATCTCTCCGTCGCGCGCACAAGGATTTTTACTCCCCACACTTTGGAGGTTTTTGAGAATGCATAATATAATCCGCCTGACGGCCGCCATCAACAAAGTAAGTTGCGCAGACCCCGCCGACTGCCTGAAGGAGAGCAAGTCCCTCCTGTTCGAGCGCACTATTGGGGACTTCGACATAATGATCTTTCCGCAGCTCAGCTTGTGCTCGCCCAGCTGCGGAGACTTATTCGCCTCTACCGTGCTGACCCAGCAATGCTCCGCCGCCCTTGACCAGCTGCGGGCCGCCAGCCTGGGCCGGGAAGGCTACGTAATCGCCGGCTTTGTTATGGAAGACTGCGGCAAACCTGTAAGCGCCATGGCAGTGCTGCACAAGGGACAACTTCTCGGAATTCTGCCCACCTGCGATAACCCTGGGACTCTGGCCACTAATGTGTATTCCGATTACATTCTGCCGCCGAGCACAGTCTTTTCCTGCGGCGGACTTCGCTTTTCTGTCGTGAGTTGCGCGCTCTCCTGTCTCGCCACACGGGTGGCAGAAGCCGCGCGCACCGGCTGCGAGCTTATACTTGTGCCCAGCTACTCCCCCGCTTTCGCCGGGCAAGAGGGCGAAGTGCTAAGCTTGATTGCCGGTCTCAGTCGATCATTAGGAGTTGCAATAGCTGTGGTAAACGGCGGGGTAGGCGACACTTCTTCCCCTTATGTCTACAGGGGATTTGTCAGCGTATTTGAATGCGGGTCCGAGCTTGCATACATGCAGGCCGGGAGCGAGAGCGTTAGTTGCACTGCGGATATTGATGTTGACGTCATCCGCGCCCGCAAACAGGAAAAAAACTGCCCCACGCCCTTCCACGGTATTCCCGCCGGCAAAAGCAAACCCGGGCTCTTCCGCCCTATTGAACGGATACCCTTCCTGCCTTCGTTGGGACGAGAAGCCTACCTCACCGACCTGTTCAGCCTTCAAGTGCGCTCCCTTGCAGCCCGCATGAAGAACACCGGGACAACCAAACTTGTGCTGGGCGTCTCCGGCGGTCTGGACTCGACCGCGGCCCTGCTGGTCTGCGTCAAGGCGGTCGACAATTTGGGGCTTGGGCGAGAAGGTATCATAGGCGTCACCCTGCCCGGTCTGGGCACGAGCGAGCACACCCATTACAACGCTTTGCGGCTGATGGAAAACCTTGGCGTTACCATGAGGGAGGTCTCGATCCGCAGGGCGGTCGAACAACACTTTGAGGATATCGACCACAGTGGCGAACAGGACTTCGTGTACGAAAACGCCCAAGCCCGAGAACGCACGCAGGTGCTGTTTGATATCGCTAACTCCGCTTCTGCGATTGTTGTGGGCACCGGAGACTTGAGCGAGGCCGCCCTGGGTTTTTGCACATACGGCGGCGACCATCTGGCCGGCTACAATGTGAATATCTGCGTCAGCAAAACGGTCTTGCGCGAGCTCACCCGGCATATCTGCGAGACCGGGCTGGTCGAAAACGTCCAATATGTCGTGCAGAGTATCTTGGCTACCCCAATTTCCCCAGAACTTTTGCCCCCGCAGGATGGCCTGATCACACAGAAAACCGAGGACATCCTGGGTCCGTACGAGCTCCTCGACTTCTTTATCTACCACTTTGTCGGGAATAAAATGCGCCCCTCCAAGATTTTCTTCTACGCGTGTAAAGCCTTTAGCGAGCTCGGCGACGACTTTATCCGCGAAAAGCTTGTGATGTTTATCAAGCGGTTTTGCGGCTCACAGTTCAAGCGCTCTTGCGCGCCGGACAGCGCAAGCATTACCAGAGTCAACCTAAACGGCATCAACTTCCAAATGCCCTCAGACCTCAACCCGGCCTTCCTGTTGCGGGATTTGTAGTGGCATATTCTCCGCCCCTTTCGCGAATACTAACCATATTCACAAAGCCAAAGGAGGCCAATAGAATGCAACAGCAAAACCAGGACGCTACCCTGCTTGAACAGGTATACCACAGCGCCGAAATGGGGGAGCGCGGCACCGAGCTCCTTATAAAAAAATCCAAGGACGGCGGGTTGAGCTCTAAGCTGGGCGAGTTTAGAGACGAGTACGCCAGCATCAAAAAGGATGCCGCCGATCAGCTCTCCGCCCACGGGAAGGCTCCCAAGAAAGCCAGCACCCTAGAAACCTCCGCCCAGTGGATGGGCGTGCAGCTCTCCACTCTGGCTGACCAGAGCCCCGCCCGGATGGCCGAGATGCTCGTTACCGGCAGCGCAAAGAATATTATTAAAGGCATCGAAGACATAAAGCAGAACCATGAAGCCCAGCACCAGACACGCAAACTTGCCGGACGGCTGGTCGCCCTGGAAAACGACAGCTTTAACGCCATGAAGACCTATCTCAACTAGATATGGTAAAAGCGGGCGAACTGTGTTCGCCCGCTTTTTTAAAGTAGCGTAAATACCATTGACCAAGGATGCAAAATAGCCCTTCCTTTTTCGTCCATATTCTGCTATAATACTCAAAGAAAAAGAATGCGAAAAACTCTATGATGCGGAGCGCGTAGGGGCCGCCCTTGGCTCCAGAGGCGCGAACCGTAAAAACAACAAAGGAGAGACTTAACGTGACCAAAATTCAGGAGATAAAAGCAATCGAGGTTTTGGATTCCCGTGGCAACCCAACCTTGGAAGTCGAAGTTGTAACGCAGTGCGGCAGCTATGGCCGCGCCATGGTTCCCTCTGGGGCCTCGACCGGCGAGTACGAGGCGGTGGAGCTTCGCGACGGCGACAAAGCGCGCTATCTGGGAAAAGGCGTGCAAAAGGCCGTTGACAACGTAAACAACATCATCGCACCCGCCCTCATCGATACCTTCAATGTGACCGATCAAGTCGCTATCGACCGCAAAATGATCGAGCTGGACGGCACCGAGAACAAATCCAAACTGGGCGCCAACGCCATTCTGGGCGTCTCTATGGCTGTGGCGCACGCCGCTGCCGACATGCACGGGCTACCCCTTTACCAGTACCTGGGCGGCTTTAACGCAAAGCAGCTGCCCACCCCCATGATGAACATCATCAACGGCGGCTCCCACGCAGACAACTCCGTGGACTTCCAAGAGTTCATGATTATGCCCACCGGGGCACCCTCCTTCAAAGAGGCAATCCGTATTGGCGCCGAAATTTTCCATGCCCTTAAGAAGGTTCTCAAGGGCAAAGGCCACATCACAAGCGTGGGCGACGAGGGCGGCTTCGCACCCAACCTTGGCTCCAACCGCGAGGCGCTTGAGGTAATCATAGAGGCTATCAAATCCGCGGGGTACAAACCCGGCGAAGACATCAAAATCGCGCTGGATGTGGCCGCATCCGAGTTCTACAACAAGGATACAAAGAATTACGACCTGGCCGGAGAGGGCCGCAGCCTGACCGTCGACCAGCTAATCGACCTCTACGAGGAATTCTGCAAGGACTTCCCCATTGTCTCGATTGAGGACGGCCTGGACGAGAACGACTGGGACGGCTACAAAAAGCTAACCGAGCGCCTTGGCTCCAAAGTACAGCTGGTGGGCGACGACTTCTTTGTAACCAACACCACCCGCCTGCGCAAGGGCATCGAGAGCGGCACCTGCAACTCGATCCTGGTCAAAGTAAACCAGATTGGCAGCCTGACCGAAACCTTCGACTGCATCGAGATGGCTAAGCGTGCGGGCTATACCACCGTTATCTCTCACCGCTCGGGCGAAACCGAAGACGTGACCATTGCCGACATTGCCGTGGCCGTCAACTCTGGGCAGATCAAGACCGGTTCGATGAGCCGCACCGACCGTATCGCCAAGTACAACCGCCTGCTCAAGATCGAGAGCCAGCTGGGCGAGTGCGCGGTTTACGGCGGCGAGAAGTCTTTTTACAACCTGGGCAAGTAGAATACCAACTTATCAAAGGCAGGTGGAGCGAGAAATATCTCGCCCCACCTGCCTTTTGCTTTGGCATAAAGTTAATCAGCTTTACATTTATTTTTTTGATATACAATCTCTCCGGGGCACTTTGTGTAGTCTATCCGCCACTGACACGCCTCGCAATTTAAGCAGATTCCGGTGTTGTCACCTGACCGGGCGTCGTTTGCCCAACTTGGGTTAACCAGCACTCCCCGACCGATATTAACCATATCTATTTCTGTTTCGGACAGGATATCCCGTGCCATCTGCGCGCTCGTAATGCGGTAAACACCAAATACCGGCACTTTGACCAGCTTCTTGATGCGCTGCGCAGCGTAGATTGGCGGCGGGAACTGGTAAGACTCAGGCAGCTGGTCGGGGATTTGCTCTGACTCGCCATAGGAAACATTGAGAAAATCATATCCCGCGTCTGCTAAAGCCAAAGCATTACGAAACCCATCGTCCAGTGTCGGCTCAAATCCGCCCATCCTAATACCTATAATCGGGCCGGAACCGACTGCGGCGCGGATTTTCCCCAGCGTCTCCACGGCGAACAGCGCGGGATTCTCCCCATAGGCGTCAGTTCGGTGGTTGGCACTTTTGCTTAGGAAGTTGCCGATTAAATATCCGTGCGTTCCGTGCAATTCGATTCCATCGTAGCCTGCCCTAACCGCCCGCACAGCCGCCGACACAAACTGCTCTTGGATAATCTCAATTTCCTCAATTCCCAGCGGACGTGAGGTTTTATGTATTGCCGGGCGTATGTTTCTGGGTTCGCTAAAGCCATTCAAAGTGTGGACGCTTGGTCCGACCGAATCGTAATGGCTTTTAACGCCCGAGTGCTGAAGCTGGATAAATATTTTACTTCCGGCTCGATGGACTGCTTCTACCATCCGGCTAAGCCCTTCGATATGCCCGTCCCGCCAAATGCCGAGCATGTCGGGAACCCATCGCCCCTGTTCGCTGATACTTGTCGCTTCCTGGATGATAAGACCGTTGCCGCCCTGCGCAACACGTTCGTAGTGACATATGTGCATGTCGGAAACTGCCCCGTCCTCCTTTGCCCAATAATAGCGAATCATTGCAGGAACCGCAATGCGGTTTTTGATTGTCAGATGGCGAATCTGCACAGATTTAAACAAAGGATCCATGGTCGCTATCTTCCTTTCTTTTTTTGCTGCCCATCAAATCTTAACTTCTATAACCTTCGAATGTGGAAGCCTCCGTCCGCGTTAAGCACTTGGCCGGTGGCAAAGTCTAGGCGTCCGCTGCAAGCGGCAACCACGCAATCCGCTACATCTTTTGGCTCACCAAATCTCTTTATCGGAACAAGGCCTTCAGCTATTAGCTTTTGATATTTCTCCTTAACAACCTGGGTCATATCGGTTAGTATTATTCCCGGGCGCACCTCAAAAACAGGTATGCCAAACTCCGCCAGGCGGTCCGCAAAGAGCTGGGTTGTCATCGAAACTGACGCCTTTGATATGCAATATTCACCGCGCGTTATGGATGAGGTATAGGATGATATGGACGCAATGTTTACAATCCGCGGAGCAAACTTTGTTGGCGCGGCATCTTTTTTCATTGCAATCATGCGATTAGCGGCGAGTTGACACATAAAGAAAGTCGAGCGTGCGTTTGTATTTACCACACGATCATAACTTTCCTCGGTAGTCTCTAAAATGTCCAGGCGAACTTGTGGCGCAACGCCCGCGTTATTAACTAAAACATCTAGCCGACCGAATTTTTCACAGATTCCGTCTATAAGGGCTTCTCTTTCATCTCGAATATTAATATCGCATTTTTGGTATTCGCAGTCAAGTCCAAGCTCCCGCATCTGGCTAAGTGAATCTGTAGCATCTCTAGAGGTTGCGGAAAGGATTACATAGTATCCTTCGAGCCCCAGCTCCTTTGCAATCCCAAGTCCGATCCCCCTGCGCGCACCGGTCACAATCGCTATTTTCTGCAGTTTCAATTAGACCCTCCTACCTCCTATAAAATACTCTTAGGGGCGCGGACATAAGTCCTCCCCCCTAAGATAACGCTCTCATTTAAATACGTCCGCCAGCAAATGCAACGGAAAGCACCTGAGCTATTTTATCAGATGCGATTGCGCTATTTGCCTCTTTTGTCCGCCACCTGTGCCTTCTGCAAAATCGCAGCCAGCTTTTTCTTGTCTTCTTCGCTTGAGTCCGAAAGCGGGTTTCGCACATACCCACCGGTGTATCCGCAGTAATCTGTGGCAAACTTGAGGCCGGCTATCCCGAAGCTGCCGGTAACAGCTCCGTTTACCGGGAACATACGCTGATACAAATCCCGCGCCTCTTCCCATTTGCCGGCGTCGAACAGCTCCTGAACTTCCGCTATTTCGTTGGGAGAGCAGTTAGCCATTGCCGAAATAATACCGGTAACTCCCAGCGCAAGGGCAGGATACCATGCAGAGAATGTACCCGTCATCACCTGAAAGCTCGGATCGGCAACCCGCAGGAAGGTAGCCAGCTGCGGCACATCCCCATTTGAATCCTTCATCCCGACAATGTTCGGGTGTCGGCTCAGCTCTGCTACCGCCTCAGCACTGAGGTTAACATGAGTGAATTTACTTACGTTGTAAAGCAGAACAGGAATATCGCTGGCGTCGGCAACGGTGGTGAAGTATTTAATCATCGCCGCTGTGGTCATCGAACCTCCGTAATAAAACGGCGTGAGCACAAGCGCACAGTGCGCACCGAGCCTTGCGCACTTGTTGGTAAATGTTATGGTTTCCCTAGCAGATTCAAGGCCGGTACCCGCCATGACAACCCGCCCAGGGGCAGAGTTCTCCACAGTGAGCTTTACAAGCTCAAGCTTCTCTTCCTCGTTCAAATACACCGTTTCGCTGTTGGAGCCGATAACCAGGTACCCCGCCATTCTATCGTTGTTCCATTTTTGTATGTTGGAAGCAAACCCGCTGTAGTCCACATCGCCGCTTTCCTTAAATGGAGTAATCATTGGCGGGATTACGCCTCTAATTTTATCCACGATAATCAAATCCTCCTTGCAAAATATCATTGGGTCGTGTTCGACTTAGCCTTCCTTGCCTTCAGAACCGGCGACACAAAACCTCGGAAGATAGTAAATAGCAGTAAGCATACTAATATGGCAGAGATAGGACGTGTGAGGAAAACCGTGAAGTCCCCTCTAGCGGCCAGCAGCCCACGCCTGAAGAAAGGATCTATCATACCGCCGGACAGTATCAGGCCTAAAATTAAAGGTGCTATCGCAAACCCGGTCTTTGTCATGAGCCAGCCCACAAGCCCAAAGAAGAACATCAAATAAACGTCGGTTATCCTGTTTGCCGAAGCAAAAGAACCTATTATGCACAGCAACGTAACAACCGATAGGGTTACCGGCAAAGGAACTTGCAAGCATTTGACAAACGCGCGGTTCAAGATGGACCCCAAAATTAAAAACATAACGCCTGTAATCAGCATACCCAAGGCGATAGTGTAAACCCACGCCGGATTGTTGTTCATAAAAGTCGCGCCCGGCTGCAGGCCGTGCACAAGCAGAACTCCCAAGACCACCGCGGTACTTGCATCCCCGGGAACACCTAAAGTTAGCAAACAGGCATACGAGCCCGGCGCCATGGAGTTGTTGCCAGTTTCGGCGCCTATCAGCCCTTCAACAGAGCCCTGCCCAAACTCGTCTTTGTTTTTAGAGCTGCTCTTCGCGTGGTCATACCCCATAAAAGCAGCAACATTAGGACCGACCCCCGGCAATATGCCTACAATAAAGCCAATAACGGACACTCTAAATGCCATCCACTTGTGCGGCCACCACTCTTTCCAGCGAAACAGCTTGCCCGCCACCACTTTTATAGGCTCGGGATTGGCCTTGGCAACGCCACTAAAAACCTCGCTCATGCCAAACAACCCTACCATAGCCGGAATGAGGGGAATGCCCGCATTCAAAAAGCTCTGATTCATAGTTAGGCGCATGGCACCATATAGTGGGTCAAGCCCTACCGTACCCAGAATAATGCCCATAACAGCAGAAATCAGTCCCTTTACAAAGTCACCCTTCGAAAGTTGCGCACAAATCACAACTCCGAATATGGAAATCCAAAACATTTCATAAGATAAAAAGTTCATCGCAATAGGTATAAAAAGTGGCATGAAAACCAGAAATAAAACTACACCGACCGTATTGCCAAAAAACGAGGTTATCGCGATAATGCTAAGGGCTAAGGAGCCCTCCCCTTTTTTAGCCATAGGATACCCATCCAGAACCGAGGCCGCAGACCCCGGCGTCCCTGGAATATTAAGCAGTATGGCGGGTATCGCGGCGGCATAAGCAGCCGACTTATGTGTCGCAGCCAGCAAAAGAACCGCAAGGAGCGGATTCATGCCAAAGGTAAAAGTAGCCACGAATGCTACTGTCATAACCGTAGATATGCCTGGCAGTACGCCGCCCATAATTCCTATGGCAGTTCCAAGAAGCAACAGCAACATGCCCTCTAGGGACAAAATTATCGACAAAACTTCACCAAAAAGCCCAACTTCCATTGTATACACAGCTCTTTTCTACTGTTTTCTGTTGAGGTTCAAAACTTTAAATAGGGACCCTGAAAACTACAATAAACACAACATACATCACAGCCATACTAACTGCGGTAAAAATAACAGAAACCAACGGCTTAAAAGTTTTGACAAAGAAAAGCAAAATAAACAGCATGTAGAGAGCGCCTGCAATCCAAAATCCAAGCAAAGGCATCGCAACAAAAATAAGCAGAAGAATAGTTACTATAGCAATTGCAATTGCCCGGAACTCTTTTACCTTCACGCCATTTTTAATCGAGGCACCCAACTCACCAAAGTGCAAGCGCCCGCCTTTTATAAGACTTCTCACAATAAGCGCTACAGTCAAAACAGAGAGAAGAATATTAGATACCATAGGCATAAACGCCGCGCTATACACAAATTCATCGTTGCCCCAGCGTATTTGAGCTATCTGTGTGTATAAAAAAACGTTTATAAATAGCAGGACAATACCCGAAATCAGGTCTCTAGTGGCCTGTCCGTTTTTCATTTGTTTTCTCAACCCTTTCCAGGATTTAGAATCTGCCGTTCAATAGCGAAAACCACCCTCGAACCCAGACGATTTTCCCGCTATATCGCGCAGCTTTCTGCCTAGCGGGAAAATCGCCGGGGCGAGGCGTTTTGAGTATTTAGCCGGAAAAATTCTTAACGGCGCTCTAGGCCAACTTCGGCAGGGCTTCTTTGGGCATAACCCATATCATACAGAAGCCAGCTTACGAGGTAGGTGGTCTCTTCGGTCATGCGGTCGGCGTCATCCCCAAAGATCGCCACCGGTGTAATGCCCATGGCAGTTGTGCCATCTACAACCTCGGGGCTGTTTACAACCACCCGAAGTGCTTCGATCCATGCTTGAGCAATGTGCTCGGGGGTGTCTCTGCGGATACCTACACCACGAAAACCGCGGGTATGCGGTATTATTTCTTCGAGTTCAGGCAGCCAGTGCAGGATGCTGGGAACGGTGCCGATGCCTTCCAGATATACATCTTCAAGCGCATGAATAGCCAATGCGCGTACAAGACCATCCTCGATGAGGGGCAGCGCTTCGCCTATATCGCTTATGCTCCAGTCGACTTCGCCTTGAGCAGCGGCAGTAACGGCCGGCCGGCCACCGTCATATGCGATATACGTAGCAGTTCCGCCAATCGCGTTTACGATTACAAGCTGGGGTATATGGTAAAGGCCGCCCAGACCAGAGTTGGAAGCTGTAGTCTCGCCACCTCTGACCGCCTCTATCCACTCCTCTACGGTAGTGAAAGGCGAGTCAATCGGAACACAGATGACGGGATTCGTGGCTTGGGCAATCGCCAGCATACGGATATCCCTGTAGTCGTAATCAGAAAGCGCTGATGCAGGGAAGGTCATCGAGCCGGAGCTCCAAACGAAAATAGTGTTGCCGTCTGGGGGATTCGACATCATGGATGCTGCTGCAATCGAAGCATTGGCACCAGGCATATTTTGAGGGACAATATTAGCGCCCAGTTCTTCTTGCAATCCAGGAATCAACATACGCTTCAATGTGTCAAGGCCGCCGCCGACCGCTTGACCAACAAGGGCAGTAACGTTCCCTGCTGGTTGCCAGCTTCCTTCAGTTGCCTCAGGCTGATTTTCTGCAGCACCCGAGCCCGATGGAGCAGGAGTAGCTGGAGCTGGAGCCGCCGGTCCGCCGCAAGCTGCAAGAACTACCGATAGAACAACTAACAGAACTATTAACTTCTTTTTCATAACAATGGTCACTCCTCTTTTAATATTTAATTTGTGCTCATTCGCTAATCGTACACAAAGCCATTTAAGGGTCAATTCCAAGAATCATTGCCGGGTTATCTACCGTCATCCGCCGGATATCTTCCTGCGGAATTCCATCGTCCAGCATCATGCATATAAAGTTTTCCATCGAAGGAACCGGGTCCGGGTTTATAATCTGGCCGCTGTCGGTACTCATAATGGTGTTGGCGGGGCCAATCGCTCGGATCGCGTCGGAAATTACAGTGGAGGAAATCGGGTCTTTCCAGTGGTGGGTGGTGTCGCAGACCACGTGCTCCAACATGGACACGCCAAGCCTCACTGTCTCCTTCATTTGCTCGATAGTGTAGCTCAGTATTGGCGAGGTCGGATGCGTCAGCACTATTTTTTTAACTCCGCGCTTTTTAGCCTCTTCAATCACAGCCATCGCTTCCTGGGGAGACACGTGCCCGGTAGCCAACGAAATATCCGCCTCGGCAATAATATCAATAATTTCAAGGAGTTCGTCTTTAATGCGTCCGTCTGCGCCAAGCAGGCCGATCCCCGCAGGTCCGCGTTTGAGCTGTTTGGCAAACTGCGCAGCACTGTTCGCTGCCTTGAGCATAGCAAATTCGGAGTGAATAGTAGGCATCCAAACCTGCTTTGCACCCATCTGCACCGCGACACGCACCGCCTCTGGGTTGAGGCCGCCTACAGGGTGGTTGAGCGCAAGTCCCCCGTACATTGAAAACCCGGTGACATAAGTAGCCACTGTCGCGCGTCCCGCCGTGCCTTCTGTGTGGCTTTTGAGCAGGACAGCCCGCATACCGGCCTCCTGCGCCTTACGCGCGACCTCAATGTCATTTAGCGGGCGGGGGAAAATATCCGGCCCACCGTGAACATGAATGTCAATCGCTCCCTTTAGCATTTCTTTCGCAAGTTCTCTGTTTCCCATTTAAGCACTCCTTCCAGAAGGCGTATTCGCTAGTATCACTACAATATCCACCGAAATCAAGACGCCGTCTCACTAATGTGTATTTGATAATATTGCTACAATATCTCCCAAAAGTCAAGACGTTATCTTACTTTTGGAATAAATTTCAAAATCCCGTTTATCTTTTGTTGTTAATGACAAGGCTAAGTTAGGTTATTATTTGATAAAGAGTATGCGTCTAAGGGTGACATTTTATATATCATGCGCATGATAATGGCATTTATCATGCTGTATCGCTCTTAAATTAATTGACCCCAGTCTATGGGAATTTAAACGTTTATAATTTCCAATTGACTTGAAGAAGATCACTTATTTAGATACCCAAAATAAAACTTAGAAATATTTAACACAACTTTATCTGGGCATCCAAAAGCTTGAAAGCAAGCAACCCGCAACACAAAAAGCAAAAACACTCCTCAAGTAGACATACAAGGAGTGTTGATTTTTCAGCTGTTGCCAGCTATTCGAAATATCCGAATTTTTGACTAATGGCTGCAGAGGTATTTTTAAGGATAGGCAAAAACCCCGGAACCGTTTTTTCGTTGAGGCGAGCGTTGTTTGCGTTTATATGGAACGAGGCAATAATTTCGCCCGCGTGACCGCGAATTGGCATAGCCAAACAGCACATACCAATCTCGCACTCCTGATTATCAAAGGCGTACCCTTGTCTGGCTGTTAGCTGCAACTTTTCCCAAAGCTGGTCAAAAGTGGTGATTGAGTACTCTGTTCGCGGTTTCAGCTCTTCTCCGGCAACAACCAAACAAAGCTGTTCATATGTCAACTGGGACAATAAAAGTCTGCCCGCAGCCGAGAAGCAGGCCGAAATTGATGACCCCAGCCTTGAAGTGGGGATAATATATCGGTTGGACTGTATCTCGTCCAAAAACACGGCCTTAGTCCCGTCCAGGACGCACATGTAAACCGATTCTCCCAACTTGTCCGATAACTTTTGAAGGTCGTCGTGAGCAATGTCGCGGATATTGAGGCTTTTCATAGCGGCACCAGCCAACTGCAAAAAAACCATGCCAAGCCTATAATTACCAAGAGAATCGACTGTAAGGTACCCGCCTTGCTGCAAAGTATACAGAATCCGGTGGGCAGACGACTTAGGTATGTTAAGCTTATCGCTCAGTTCGCCTAGTGTATATGAAAATTCCTTTGATGTAAAGCAGTCTAAAACATTCATTGCCTTCATTATGGTTTGAATCGCGGGTGTTTCCGACATGCCTGAAAGCCTCCTCAACAGTCATACAAAACGTGCCTCATTGTAGCATTATATAGAACGGATTGCAAGTCATTTTGCATATGCGCAAAGCTCCGACCTGCTTTGCAAGCCGGTGACTGCGCGTTTAGTCCGAGAGTGTAGCATTAAGAATATTTCACGGTGACAGAGCCGGGATGCCCTAACATGGATGGTCATTGACATAGCCATCCCCGACGTGTATAGTCAAGTAAACGGTTGCAGCTTCTACTTTTAAAGGGAGTGGTATTATGGCAAACTATGATGTTTCTAAGTATGTAAATATGAAGCCCAGCGAAGTGCGGGCGTTGATCAGAAGCGGCAAGGTCAAGCTTCCCACCGCAGGCATGTGCGCAGGATATGCACAGGCCAATTTGACGATTCTTCCCGCTGAGTATGCCGCCGATTTTAAGGAGTACGCCAATAGCAATCCCTTTCCTGTTCCTATTCTTGAAATTGTAGACGGCTCGCCCCTCACCAGACTTATGGCCAAAGACGGCAACGTACTCACCGACATTCCCGAATACTTCATATACCGTGACGGTGCGTTTTCACAGCGTGTCTATGACACCACGGAATTTTGGCAAGACGGATATGTCGGTTTTCTGATCGGGTGCAGCTTCTCATTCGAAGAGGCGCTGATGACTGCAGGTATCGAAATGCGCCACATAGCCACCGGGCGAATTGTACCTATGTATAAAACCAACATAATGACCCAAAAGCGCGGCCCGTTCGAAGGCCCTATGGTGGTCAGTATGCGACCAATGTCGCCGGAACACGCCAAAATTGCATGCGAAATCACCGCAGCTATGCCAAACGTGCACGGAGCACCGATACATATTGGAGACGCGTCAGAAATAGGAATATCGGACATTTCAAAGCCCGACTATGGCGAAGCGGTAGAGATTCGCGAAGGAGAAGTAACAGTGTTTTGGCCTTGCGGTGTAACACCCCAGGTAGCAATAAACAACGCTAAGCTTCCAATTGCCATAACCCATTCACCGGGGCATATGTTTATCACCGACATACTTAACACCAAGATCAACGCCCTCCTTGAGGCACAGAAGTAATAATCTGTACAACACGCAAAATCTATGATAGTATATAGTTGCAATCACTCAAGAGAAGCCGTAAGGCCGATAGCCCTTTTCTGGCCTTCGCCTTCTCGCTTCTTACATAACTAACAAAGGGGGCGTCTTAGATGACGACTTGGTTTGACAACGCACAGGCGGACTACCACTGCGCGAGTCTTTTGTGCGGCGCGGCAGAGAAAAATTCTGTCTACCTGGCCGGAGCCGGCCGCGCAACACAGCAGGCTATCGAAAAGCTGCTAAAGGCAATCATTCAGCAGAAGGGCCAAGTAATCGCACGCAAGTTGGCCACAAACGACATATCAGTGCTGGTAAAGGAATGCGCTAAACAAGGCGTCGAAGCGCCGGAAATCCTTAAGCAGATGAGCAAGCAGATCACCGACTGGTACATCGAGGCCACCTACCCGGGTCTGGGCAAGTACGGCAATGTCGAGCAGATTACTGTGGCTATCAAGATGTATGAGCAGCTGCAGGAAATGTTTTTAGAGATGATAAACAAAACCCCCGAGTGTCTGGTGCACTGCCCGTACTACACAAGCAGTGTCTGGGGTTGCTCGCTTAAAGTAACCCGGCACGACAAAGACTGCAAGTACCCTATCCCCAAGGAGTGCTGCTAGGCTAGATGCGCAAAAGAAAATCATCGTTGAGAAGAATTGTCAGCGCCATCTTTGCCGTCGGCGTTGTTGTTGCACTTATACATATCGTCCACGCCCTCACCCTTGACCGGATAATCGAGTACCGGGAAGTGGACTTTTCCTCCCCAGGCATCTCTGCCGAAATGGACGGCTACCGAATAGCCCTTATCACCGACACCCACGACATTTCAGAGGAACGGCTGGGTGCGGTTGTGATGGAGCTTAACGAGCGGCGGATTGACCTGCTGCTGTTGGGTGGCGACTACAGCAGCAGAAGCTTCGACATTCTCCGCACAACAATGGAGATGCTCTCAGAAGTGCAGACCACTGATGGAGCCTTTGGTGTAGCCGGCAACCACGACACCTTGTTTGATCTGTACCCGACTATGGAAGCCAATGGAATCACGCCTCTTTCCAACAGCGGGCTGCACCCCCGCGAGGGCTTTTTTCTTGCCGGCGTGCAAGATTTGCAGACCGGTCGCCCCGATGTTTCCCGGGCAACATCCGGAGCAATGCATGGCGACTTCGTGCTTCTCCTTTCCCACAATCCGGAGATCGGTATGCGCCAGGACACCACCGGCGTTGATTTGATTCTCAGCGGGCACACCCACGGAGGGCAGGTAACATTCTTCGGCCTCTGGGCACCCGCGCTCGCTCCGCGCTTCGGCATCACAAGATACGGGCAGCGCTTTATGTCCGGCTGGGCCTACTCTCGGGACGGCACACCCGTGTTTGTGAGCAACGGCACCGGGGAGTATTTCCCCAGAGTGTTCGCGCGGCCGCAGGTGGTTTTGATAACGCTACGGCATGAGCCGTAAGGGTGGTAACTGTTAGACTAAATAGGCGTCTTCACATAGGTGAAGACGCCTTCTTTTGCCTATCGGTATTCCGCAGACGGTCGGGCATGGAAGCCCGACCCTACGAAGCAATACCATAAATTAGGAGTTGCAGAGGCGGGGTTCCATCCCCGCCCGCCAGACACAACTACTTTATCAATTAAAGCTAAAGGCATCTTCACACGTGCGAAGATGCCTTTAGCTTGGTTATACCTCGTGCTTATTTCCTCGGGAACTTCAGCGCTGCCTGTGCCGCTGCCAAACGGGCAATCGGAACCCGGAAAGGCGAGCAAGAAACGTAATCCAAGCCTGCCTTGTGGAAAAACTCGACCGAACTGGGATCACCGCCGTGCTCGCCGCAAATGCCTACTTTTAGGCCGCTCTTGGCACCCCGACCAAGCTTGACAGCAGTCTCAATCAGGCTGCCCACACCAACTTGATCCAGGCGGGCAAAGGGATCGGATTCGTAAATCTTCTTGTCGTAGTAGTGGCCCAGGAAGTTGCCGGCGTCATCCCGGCTGAATCCAAATGTCATCTGGGTGAGGTCGTTGGTGCCAAAGCTGAAGAAGTCGGCATTGGCCGCAACCGCGTCAGCAGTTACGCAGGCACGGGGGATTTCCATCATGGTGCCTACCAGGTAGTCGAGCTTAACGCCGCTGGCAGCTATAATCTCGTCAGCCACCTTGACTACGATGTCCCGGACAAACGCGAGCTCTTCGGCCTCGCCGATAAGCGGAATCATAATCTCAGGAAGCATCTTCCATTCGGGGTGCTTCTTCTGCACGTTGATCGCCGCTTCAATTACCGCACGAGTTTGCATCTCTGCGATCTCGGGATAAGCTACAGTCAGACGGCAGCCCCTAAAGCCCATCATCGGGTTGAACTCGTGCAGGGAGGTGATAACTTCTTTAATGCGGTCAGCGGATATATTCATCTGCTTTGCCAGCTGTTGGATGTCCGCATCCTCAGTTGGCAAAAACTCATGCAGAGGCGGGTCGAGGTAGCGGATAGTTACCGGGCGACCCTCCATGGCCTCGTAGATACCTTCAAAATCACCGCGCTGTACGGGCAGCAACTTGTCGAGGGCGGCTCTACGCTACTCTTCGGTGGTAGAGAGAATCATCTCGCGCATGTCGCGTATACGATCGGACTCGAAGAACATGTGCTCGGTGCGGCAAAGGCCAATGCCCTCGGCACCGAACTCGACAGCCTTTTTGGAATCGCGGGGAGTGTCGGCGTTGGTGCGTATTTTAAGCTGGCGCACACTGTCTGCCCAACCCATAAGGGTGCCGAAATCGCCGCCGATTTGCGCTTCTACTGTTGGCAGCTTTTCAGCGTAGATGTTGCCTGTAGAGCCATCCAGGGAGATATAGTCGCCTTCCTTGATGGTCTTGCCGCCAAGTGTGAACTTCTTGCCCTTCTCATCTATTGTGATTTCGCCGCAGCCGGCTACGCAGCAGCGACCCATTCCGCGGGCCACAACAGCGGCGTGGGAGGTCATTCCGCCACGCACAGTGAGAATACCTGCCGCAGCGTCCATGCCTTCAATATCTTCCGGCGAAGTCTCAAGGCGGGTGAGTATGACAGTCTCGCCCTTCTCATGCCAGGCAACAGCGTCCTCTGCGTTAAAGACAACTTTTCCGCAAGCAGCACCGGGGGAAGCCGGCAGGCCAGCACCGATCGGCGCAGCCGCTTTGAGCGCCTTGCCCTCAAATTGCGGATGAAGAAGTGCATCAAGAGTACCGGGGTCAACCATGGCCACAGCTTCTTCTTTGGTTATGAGCTTCTCATCCACTAGGTCACAGGCTACCTTGAGGGCAGCTGCCGCGGTGCGCTTGCCATTACGGGTCTGGAGCATATAGAGCTTGCCGCGCTCGATGGTAAACTCCATGTCCTGCATATCTTTGTAGTGGTTCTCGAGCTTTTTAGCGGTGTCGGCAAACTGTTTGTAGACCGCTGGCATAACTTTCTCAAGGGTCGCGATTTGCTCAGGAGTACGTATACCGGCCACAACGTCTTCACCTTGAGCGTTGATTAGATACTCACCGTACAGCTTATTCTCGCCGGTGGAGGGGTTGCGGGAGAACGCCACACCGGTGCCGCAGTCGTCGCCCATGTTGCCGAAGACCATCTCCTGGACGTTTACTGCTGTGCCCCAAGAATAAGGGATGTTGTGCATCCGGCGGTAGACATTGGCGCGGGGGTTGTCCCACGAGCGGAAGACGGCAGTGACAGATTCAATCAGCTGGTCTTTGGGGTCATTGGGGAAGTCGAAGCCTTTTTGCTCCTTAAAGTAGGCCTTAAAGCGCACCACCATCTCTTTAAAATCCTCGGCGGTAAAGTCGCTGTCCAGCTTTATCCCCTTCTCGTCCTTCATCGCGTCTATAACGTGCTCAAACTGTTTTTTAGATACGTCCATAACGACGTCGGAGTACATCTGGATAAAGCGGCGGTAGCTGTCGTATGCAAAACGGGGGTTGCCGGTAAGCGCCGCAAAGCCCTCTACAACCTGGTCGTTGAGGCCGAGGTTGAGGATTGTGTCCATCATACCGGGCATAGACGCGCGCGAACCCGAGCGCACCGAGACAAGCAGCGGATTTTTGACGTCGCCAAACTTCTTGCCGGAAATTTTCTCAAGCTGGGCCATCCCCGCAAAGATTTCCTGCTCAATTTTGGAATCAATCTTCTTGCCATCGTCGTAGTAGCGGTTGCAAGCTTCGGTCGTGACGGTAAAACCCTGAGGAACAGGCATTCCCAGCCCTATCATTTCTGCCAGGTTGGCGCCTTTGCCACCCAGCAGGTTTTTCATCGAGGCGTCCCCCTCGGAAAAGAGATATACGTACTTGTTTGCTGCCATTAAGTTTTCCCTCCTGAATTCTCTGTTTTCCTGCGCAGGTTATGCCGCAGCCTAACTTCGCTCGGCTTTGGCTGGGGCCCTACGTAGATGCACCCCACAATATACCTATTTTCGCATTATTTACCGCAGTCGCTCTTTAGTATATCACATTCCCCAATAAGTTATCTAGCCATACGGGTAATTTTAAAAAATCTATTAATAGTTCTACGCTTTGGCCAAAAATACCCTTTTTGCCCTTGCATTACCGGTGAAAAATTGTCATAATAGAGTAGAGAAATTATTATGTATTCGCACGGAAGGGGGCCGCGTGTGGAAAAGGCTTGTGCCGTATTGCTAGCAGCCGGGGACGGTAAACGCATGAAGAGCGAAAAACCCAAGGTACTCTGTGAGGTGCTCTTCCAACCGATGATAGCCTGGGTAGCAAAAGCCCTCGCCGGGGCCGGCATCGAAAATTGTTGCGCCGTTTTGGGCGCGGGTTACGAACAGGTGCGTGGGGTGTTGCCCGCCCACTACTCAGTGGCTATGCAGCATGAGCGCAAAGGCACCGGCCACGCCGTCATGATGGCGGAAGATTATATCAAAAATGGCGACTTCAGGGATGTTGCCGTGCTCTGTGGAGACGCCCCATTGATCGCATCCGGCGACATAAGCGCCGCCTACGATCAGCACAAGACCGAAAAAAACGCTGTCACCGTCTTAACCGCCAAGGTGAGCAACCCCACAGGGTATGGTCGGATTGTCCGCACCGATGGCAAAGTTAGCGCTATTGTCGAGCAAGCCGACGCTGACGAGGCCACCGTGCTAATCGACGAGATAAACGCCGGAGCCTACTGGTTTAACGCCGAGTTTTTGCTTGAAGCACTAAAGGGCATGGGCACCAGCAACGTCCAGGGCGAATATTACCTGACCGATACCGTGGCCACCGCCATAAAACTGGGCCGCCCGTCAGGCGCCTACACATCCCACCCCGATGCCGCTCTGGGCGCCAATGACCGACGCTCTCTCGCGATTCTAAATGAAATCGCCCGCAAGAAGGTGATCGACCGACTGTTGGATAACGGGGTCGATATCCCATTTGCCGGGCAAGTCGTGGTGGGGCCAAGCGTAGAGATAGGCGCGGATACCATCATTTTGCCAGGCTGCATACTCAAGGGAGAGACTGTTGTCGGCAATGGCTGCGAGATTGGTCCCAACACCCAGCTGACCGACGCCGCAATCGGCGACGGCTGCAAGGTGGTCTCCTCGTTTGTTGAGGCCTCACGGGTAGATGATGGCGTGTCCATAGGGCCTATGTCCAATATCAGACCGGGCTGTCATCTGGGTCCGGATGTTAAAATCGGAGACTTCGTCGAGGTCAAGAGCTCTAATATCGGCGCGAAGACCTCTATCGCCCACCTGAGTTACATCGGGGACAGCGACGTGGGCACCCGCTGCAACTTTGGCTGCGGGATCGTGACCGTAAACTACGACGGCAACACAAAACACCGCACCACCATAGGTGATGGAGTATTTGTGGGCTGCAACTCCAACCTTATCGCCCCGGTGGTATTAGGGGACGGCGTCTACTGCGGTGCAGGCACTACCGTCACCAAAGACGTGCCCGCATGGGCCCTGGTAGTAGGCCGCAGCCGCCAGACCGTGAGGGAAGATTGGAACAAAAGCGGAGCTAAGTTCAAGAAGGGGAACGGTTAACAATCGACTGTTAACTGACAACGCATGGGGAGTGTAAAAGAAAATGAACTTGCATGGTAAGGACATTAAAATTTTTTCGGCCAACTCCAACCTGCCGGTGGCTGCCGGCATTGCCCACGTCTTGGGGCTGCCGTTGGGTAAAAGCACAGTCTCTGCCTTCGCCGACGGTGAGATAAGCGTCTCCATCGGCGAGAGTGTGCGCGGCTCGGACGTCTTTGTGGTTCAGAGCACATCCAAGCCGGTCAACAATCATCTTATAGAAATGCTCATAATGATCGACGCCTTCAAGCGGGCCTCCGCCGGGAGGATAACCGCAGTTATCCCATACTTAGGCTACGCGAGGCAGGACCGCAAGTCCAAGGCTCGGGACCCCATTTCGGCCAAGTTGGTGGCCGACCTTATCACGGCTGCCGGCGCCGACCGGGTTCTCACAATGGACCTTCACGCCCCGCAGATCCAAGGTTTCTTCAATATCCCGGTGGATCACCTGTTGGGCGCCCCCCTTATAGTGCCTCACTTTTGCAAAAAGTTCAACGACTGCAGGCAGGATGTAATCGTTGTCTCCCCCGACTTGGGCTCGGTAACCCGGGCACGGAAGTTCGCCGAAAAGTTTGACGCTCCCCTGGCTATCATCGACAAACGCCGCCCCAAGGCAAATGAATCAGAAGTGATGAACATCATCGGGGATGTGTCCGGCAAAAAGGTAATACTGGTCGATGATATGATCGACACCGCCGGCACTCTTTGTCAGGCCGCCAAGGCTCTTATTGAAAAAGGCGGCGCTAGTGAAATTTACGCCTGCGCGACCCACGGAGTCCTCTCCCCGCCCGCCCTTGAGCGTATTGAAGCGAGCCCTATCCGCGAGCTGATTCTGCTGGATACCATCAACCGTGCGGCAGCAGAAGGCGCAGCTAAGATAAGCTACCTGCCGGTCGCACCGGTCTTCGCCGAGGCTATCGAGCGCATTTATAAGGATAAACCGGTTTCGCCGCTATTCGCATAGTGATAACCGCAACATAATTGGTCGCATTCGCGCCGACAGGGGGCACAAACCTTTGTCGGCGCATAGTCACGTTGATTTGACTTGGACAGCCGTAAGTTTACACCAAGGAGAAAGTGTATAATGATGTCAAGCAAAGAGCCGGTTATTGTGCCGGAAGAGTTGACCAAAATTCTAGCAAGTGAAGCGGAGGCCAGAGAGTTCTTCGAAAGCTTAACAGATGGCTATAAGCGCGGCTACTGCGATTGGGTCGGCGGGGCGAAACAGCAGGCAACGCGTGAGACGCGGGCGGGTAAGGCTTTGGTTATGCTCAAAAATAAGCGAAAAACGTTGAAGACTTAGAAACATATATTTACTTCGACGCACGAATCGTTGTAGGGGCGACTTTTAGCCCGCGGGTTTAAATCAAGGTTTAGATCGAAGATTAAGTCCCAGTTCAAGACCAAATCTTAGTCAGCCTTTGACCTTGGAATTTGGAACTTGAACTTAAACCTACGGACCACGCAGGGGCGCGTCCCCTACAACGACAAGTGTGTGGAATATGCCCGGGCGGGATAACCCCGCCCCTACAACGTTATATCTTGAACTAAAAAACCTAACCCATGGAACAAGTTTAAAACTCGTCAACTATAATAAACGAGAAACTTGCAAATATGTTTTGAAAGGCTGTGCTAGTATGGTTAAGAAAAGGGTTGCTGTAGGGATTTTAGGTGCAGTTTTGTTTGGCGCTATAACCACGATTATCATGCATATAGTCAGAGAGTTTAACCTACTTTTCATCGGTGTTGCCTGCCTTCTTGGGTTCAACATATTCGTAAAAATTCATATAAAGCTAAGTGGCAACAAAGAGAGCAGCAACGAGACTACGAGCTAACCATAAACACACTGCCCGCTAAGGAGAATTTCATATGCTAGACGACCTGTTCGCGAAGCTCTTTTCAAAAAAGACGGCAGCCCCCGCCGGGCCAGTTGAGTTCATCATCGCCGGGCTCGGGAACCCGGGGGCCGACTACGAGTACACCCGCCACAACGCGGGCTTTTTGGCGCTTGACCACATTGCCGAAAAGATCGACGTAAAGATAAACCGGGTTAAGTTCAAATCCTACACCGGGGAAGGCGTGCTCGCCGGCAAGAAAGTGCTGCTGATAAAGCCGGCCACCTATATGAACAAGAGCGGTGAGGCGATAGTAGAGGCATTGGGCTTTTACAAGCTGCCGGTGCAAAACCTGCTGGTGCTAGTCGACGATATTGCCCTGCCCACAGGTGCGCTGCGTATCCGAGGGGCGGGCAGCGACGGCGGGCAGAACGGACTGAAAAACATAATCTACCTGACCGGGGAGGACGCCTTCCCGCGGGTACGGATTGGCGTGGGCTCAAAACCCCACCAAGACGCTGATCTGCGCAACTGGGTGCTGACACGCTTTTCTGAAGAGGAGGGCAAAATTCTCGAACCTATATTCGAGCAGGTGACTGGCGCCGCCGAGATGATCGTGTCCGGCGACATCGAGGGGGCAATGAACCGCTACAACAAGCGCGGCGTCGGGCCAAAGCCGGCCGCCCAACCCAACCCCAGCAAGGATTCTTGATGAGGCAACTTGCAAAACTTTTAGAGGGCGCCCCCAGCTACAAAAAACTGCTGCAAAACTTAAACACCGGCTGCTCCCCCACCCTGGCAACCGGACTTGGAAATATTCATAAGGCGCATTATATCTATTCCCTTTGCGGGGCCAGCAGGCAACCCGCGCATGTACTCGCACCCAACGAGCTAACCGCCCAAAAACTCTGCGAGGACATAAACACCCTCTGTGGGGAGGAAACCGCGCTGCTCTTCCCCTCCCGGGAGCTGACTTTTCGCAGTGTGGAGGGTGTCTCCCTCGAGTACGAACACGCCCGGCTGCGCACTCTCTGCCGGATTCTGGTAGGCAGTGCGCCCATTGTTGTCTCCCCGGTAGAGGGCGCGGTGCAATACACTCTCCCCCAAAGCGTCTTTACCGCCCACACCCGGGAGCTGAAACCCGGGCAGGCCGAGGACGTAACCGCCCTTGCCGAACTCTTTGTGGGCGCCGGCTATGTCCGGTGTGAACAGGTTGAGGGTGTCGCTCAGTTCGCGATTCGCGGCGGGCTGCTGGACTTCTTCCCGCCGGATAGCCCCCTGTCCTACCGGGTCGAGTTCTGGGGAGACGAAATCGACACGATATCCACCTTTGAGGTGGCCACCCAGCGCCGCACCAGCCAAGTAGACTCCGCTCTCATCACCCCGGCAAGAGAGACTCTTGTCGGCGACGCGGAGGCTTTTGTCGCACTGCTGGAGGCTCAAAAAGCCACCCTGCGCGGCAAGTACGGTGCGCTGGCCAAAGAGCTAATCGACCGGGATATTGAGCACATAACAGAGATGGGCTTTCTACCCGCGGCGGACAAATACCTGCCGCTGCTATACAAGCAGCCAGCCACAATCTTTGACTACTGCGCCGGACGACAACTCTTTGTCTGCGAGCCGGTCAGCATCAAAGAAACGCTGAAAAACGCGACCTTCCAGCAACAGGAAGACTTAGCCGCGATGCTTGAAAAGGGTGTGCTCTTTAAGGGGTGCGACACTTTCACAATAGGCTTTGGCGACATCCTGCCGCGCATAGAGAGCGAAAGCACTCTGCTATTGGACAGCTTTGCCCGCAGTCTAAATGACATTCGCCTGCATGACACACTGGCCGTGACCGCCACCCAGCTCTCGGCCTGGAGCGGCGAGTACCGCTTCCTCAAGGAAGACATCGACGCCTACTTAGCTCAAAAATACTGCGTGGTCATCTTTGCCGGCACCCCGCGTGCCGGCGACGCCCTCTGCACCGACCTTGTGAATGACGGCATACCCGCCTCGGTAATGGAAGACCTTGGTAGGCCGGTTCCTGGGCGGGTGTTTATCCTGGAGGGCACTCTAAGCGCCGGGATGGACTACCCCGAGCTTAACCTTGCGGTCATTACCCACACAAAGACCGCCCCCCCCAAACAGCGCAAAGCACGCAAGCTCGGCAAAGGTGAGAAAAGACTTCGACAGCTAAGCGATCTTTCTCCCGGCGACTACGTTGTCCACTCCGGCCACGGGATCGGGGTGTTTGAGGGTATCGTCAAGCGGGATATCGAGGGAGTGGTGAAGGACTACATCAAAATCCGCTACTCAGGCACCGATATGCTGTTTGTACCGGTAACGCAGCTCGACCTTGTCAGCAAGTACATCGGCGGGGGCGAAAACGCCAAGGTGCGGCTGAATAAGCTGAACTCCGACGCGTGGCAGAAGACACGCACAAGGGTGAAGGCCGCCGTCAAGGACATGGCCAAAGAGCTAATCGAACTTTACGCCAAGCGGGTGAACACTCCCGGCCACCCCTACGCCGCCGACGACGATCTGCAGCGGGATTTCGAGACGCGTTTCCCCTTTGAGGAAACCGACGACCAACTGCGCTGTGTCAGCGAAATTAAGCGTGATATGCAGGCCGCCTCCCCCATGGACCGGCTGCTCTGCGGGGACGTGGGTTTCGGCAAAACCGAGGTCGCTCTGCGGGCCATATTCAAGTGTGTGCTCGAGGGCAAACAGTGCGCCGTGCTGGTGCCTACCACCATCCTGGCCTGGCAGCACTACCAGACATTCACTCAGCGGCTGGAGGGCTTCCCGGTCACTGTGGAGCTGCTCTCACGCTTCAAGACGCCCAAAGAACAGACCGACGTGATACGCCGCCTAAAGGAAGGCCGAGTGGACGTGGTGGTCGGCACCCACCGACTGATACAAAAAGACGTCGACTTCAAAGACCTGGGGCTCTGCATAATAGACGAAGAGCAGCGCTTTGGGGTTGCCCACAAGGAAAAGTTCAAGCAGATGCGCGGCAGCGTAGACATGCTCACCCTGACCGCCACACCCATTCCCCGCACCCTCAACATGGCCATGAGCGGCATCCGAGACATGAGCATAATCGAGGAGGCGCCCCAAGACCGCGTGCCTGTGCAGACCTACGTCCTTGAACACGACGAGGGCGTGATAGCTCAGGCCATACAAAAGGAACTGCGAAGAGGTGGCCAGGTCTTCTACCTGCACAACCGGATCGAGTCAATCGACCTGCGGGCGGCAAAACTAAAGGAGCTTGTCCCGGAGGCGCGGATTCTCACCGCACACGGTCGAGTTGGCGAAGAAAAGCTCTCCGAGGTTTGGCAAAAGCTGCTCGAGCACGAAATCGACATCCTGGTCTGCACCACCATAATCGAGACCGGAGTGGACGTGCCCAACTGCAACACACTCATAATAGAGGACGCCGACCACATGGGCCTTTCTCAGCTTTACCAGATACGCGGGCGGGTGGGGCGCTCCAGCCGCAGAGCCTACGCCTACTTCACCTTCCGGCGCGGGAAAGCGCTATCCGAGATTTCCCAGAAGCGGCTGTCCGCTATACGGGAGTTTACGACATTTGGCTCTGGCTTTCGCATAGCCATGCGGGATTTGGAAATTCGCGGGGCAGGCAACTTTTTGGGAGCGCAGCAGCATGGCCACATGGAGGCGGTTGGGTACGATCTCTACCTCAAGCTGCTGGGCGAAGCAGTCAGCGAGGAGACCGGCCAGACCGGGCCAGACGGCCAAACCCCCTCCAGCGAATGCATGATCGACCTGCAAATCGACGCCCATATCCCGGAAGATTACATCGAAAACCTCTCTCAACGCATCGATATATACAAAAAAATTACGGCTCTTGACGCCCCCGAAGATGTGCTTGATTTAAACGACGAGCTCATCGACCGCTTTGGCGAGCCGCCCACGTCTGTCTCCGGTCTGGTTGAAGTAGCTATGGTCCGCAACGTTGCGGGCAGGCTGGGCTTTAAAGAAATCAGCCAGCGGGAAGATCGGGTTCTCTTTTACCCACAGGCGTTCGACATGAACCAGGCCGCCAAAATCGCCAGCCAAATGCGCGGCCAGGTGCTTGTAAACCCCGGCCCCAAGCCTTATTTGGCCGTAAAAATCAAAAGCGGCGGCAGCCCTATTACCACCATACGAGATACGCTAAGCCTGATGTCAACTGAAAAATAGACGAATACATCATCTCCTCCTCATCCACGTTCTCTTATTTTCTGACTTCTTATTTGACTAACCCGCCTTGGAGCTGTATAATGGGGAGAGTGCCTATAATTAACTAACTTAAAAACCGGAGCAGGATTTGCGAGGATTTTTTTCGCCCTGCAAGGCAGACGAGGAAAGCGGGCTGACGCCCGGTAATGACGACAACGCGGCAGGGTGAAAAAAGACCGCAAAGACGCTCCGATTTTTAAGTTGGTTGACTATTAATGGCCTGTCCGGCGTGTAAGCGCCCCTGGACATACTAAAGCAAAGATCACGAAAGGACACGATACGTTTTATGAAGCGGATAACAAAATTCATCGCACTTGCAGTTGCCCTACTTGTCTTTCTTGCCGGCTGCCAAATGACCGACACCAGCTGGGTCTTTGAGCTGGAGGATGAGCGCATCCCTGCTGGGACTTACATGCTTTTTCTGAACGAGCATTTGACACGCGGCACAAACATGCTGATTGAAGAGTGGATAGAATGGATGGAACAAGCCGACGAAAACTCGGAAGAACCGCCGAATATCTTTGAAATGTCCGCGGACGAAATACTAAATGTTCAGCTTGAGGGTATGCGCATGCAAGACTGGGCGCTGGCCGAAACGCAGAACTTTATCCGCCAGTTCTTTGCCGTAAGAACCCTGCTGGTCGAACATGATATAGAGCCGGACATCTTTGAGTCCGCGATTGCGCTTATGTCCGCCAACGCCGAGTACCGCGAAAATGAGCAACGATTCCGGGAAATGGGCGTGGCTGAGTCCTCTCTGGCTTTGGCATACCTCTCTTCCGTCAACATGAGCGCGCTTTTCAACGGACTATATGGAGAGGGCGGCCCGTACGAGATCCCCCAGGCCGAGCTGAGCGCCCACTTTGATGAGAACTTTGTGGCCGGCCAAGAACTCATCTTCTTCAAGTATATCCCCCCGCTCACAGGGGAGGAGAGCGAAGAAGAGAGGGCCGAGATCGTACAGGAATTCCAAGAGGCTAACGACGGTATGCGCGCGGTAGCCCAGGACTTCCTTGAGCGTTTGGAAAGCGGCGAGTACACCTTTGAGCAGCTGCAGTTCGAGCGCGAGCTGCTATTCTCCCCCAACCCGGAAGATGTAATGCAACAGCGCCCGGGCATACTCGACTTTGTCACCAGCATAGACAACCCCACCCACCACAATCAAATCGTAGTCGATGGGCTGACCGAGCTTTCCGTTGGGGAAGCCGGAATTTTTGAAGACGAACTCATAATCACGGTTGTCCGCCGTCTGGATGTATTTTCGGTCGAGGGCGCTATGGATGAGCACATGAATGCGGCTATTTGGGCCCTGCGCTTCGAGGACGTGTTTATGCCTATGCTGGAAGAGCTTGGAGCCACGTTGCCGGTGGTTGTCAACAGCGCCGCTGTCAGCCGCTATAACCCTAGCTTCCTGATGAACATTATATGGGAATAATTAAGTATGTCATATAACGACTATATACGCAACTTTTGCATCATAGCGCACATTGACCACGGCAAGAGCACGCTTGCCGACCGCCTGCTCGAGCTGACACAGTCTGTAGCCCAACGGGATATGGAAAGCCAGCTTCTCGACAACATGGATATCGAGAAAGAGCGCGGCATTACTATCAAGGCACGGGCTGTCCGGCTTTGCTACACAGCTAAGGACGGACAGGCCTATGTTTTCAACCTCATCGATACCCCCGGCCACGTAGACTTCAGCTATGAGGTCTCCCGCTCCCTCGCCGCCTGCGAGGGGGCTATCCTGGTGGTGGACGCCTCCCAGGGGGTCGAGGCACAGACACTGGCAAATACCTACCTGGCTGTCGAGAGCAACCTGGAACTTTTGCCTGTCGTAAATAAAATTGACCTGCCCGCCGCCGACCCTGAGCGAGTGGCCAAAGAAGTTGAAGACATCATCGGCATCCCTTGTGTCGACGCACCACGCATCTCGGCCAAGCGGGGGATAAACGTCGAGGAAGTGCTTGAGCGCATTGTAACCGACATTCCGCCCCCAAAGGCCGACCCGGGGGCCCCTTTGCGTGCGCTGATCTTCGACTCCTTCTACGACAGCTACAAGGGTGTGGTTGTCTACGTGCGTGTGATGGATGGCGAGCTGCGCCAGGACATGAGCATCCAGATGATGGGCTCCGGCGCCACATTTGATATCGTTGAAATCGGAACAATGGGCGCAACTTCCTTCGCTTCCTGCGACCAGCTGAGAGCCGGCGAAGTTGGCTACTTTACCGCCAGCATAAAGACCGTAAAAGACACGCAAGTGGGCGATACCGTCACCGGCGTGGAGACCCCTGCCGATGAACCGCTTCCCGGCTACCGCAAGGCGACACCAATGGTCTTCTGCGGAATCTACCCTCAAGACGGAGCCAAATACACCGACCTGCGCGACGCCCTTGAGAAGTTGCAGCTCAACGACGCCTCCCTTAGCTTTGAGTCGGAGACTTCTGCCGCGCTCGGATTTGGCTTCCGTTGCGGCTTTTTGGGTCTGCTGCATCTGGAAATCGTCCTCGAGCGCTTGGAGCGGGAGTACAACCTCGACCTTATCACCACTGCGCCCAGCGTAATTTACAAAATAACCCTAACAAACGGCGTCACACTGGACATCGATAACCCCACCAACTACCCAGACCCGGCCCAAATCGCAGGAATGCAGGAACCGTTTGTCAGCGCGAGCATACTCACGCCGAGTGAGTATATCGGCAGCATAATGGACCTTTGCCAGAGCCGGCGCGGGGTCTACGTCGACACCAAATACCTGGACACCGACCGGGTCGAAGTCCACTACAAACTCCCGCTGGGGGAGATAATCTACGACTTCTTTGACGCGCTCAAAAGCCGAACAAAGGGGTATGCCTCCTTTGACTACGAGCTGGATGCGTACCACGATTCCAAGCTGTGCAAGCTGGACATCCTGTTAAACGGCGACGTTGTCGACGCATTTTCATTCATCGTACACGCAGACAATGCCTACGCCCGCGGACGCAAGCTGGCCGAGCGGCTCAAAGAGCATATCCCACGGCAGATGTTCGAGGTGCCTATTCAGGCGGCTATAGGCGGAAAAGTCATCGCCCGCGAAACCGTACGAGCCATGCGCAAAGACGTGCTGGCCAAATGCTACGGCGGCGACATTACCCGTAAAAAGAAACTGCTGGAAAAGCAGAAGGAAGGCAAAAAGAAGATGCGCCAGATGGGCAGTGTCGAAGTGCCCCAAGAGGCGTTTACGGCGATTCTCAAGCTGGATGACTAGGCAATGTAGGGGCGAACTGTGTTCGCCCACCAATATTTCGATGAAAACCCACGCAAGGGCGAACACAGTTCGCCCCTACATTTAGGTAGTTTTATGAGCACACAAGCCATCGGCCTTTACATCCACATCCCATTTTGTCGCGACAAATGCCCCTATTGCGACTTTTACTCGCTCCCCTATGATGAAGAGCTGGCTGACGCCTACGTTGCCAAGTTAGTCCACGCGATAAAGCGACACCCATTCGGCAAGCTGTGGGCCAACACACTTTACCTGGGCGGCGGGACGCCCTCCCTTCTGGGCGCGCGGCGGCTGTGCGATATTTTGCAAGCAGCCGCACGCTTCTTCGGCCTGGGCAGTGATAGCGAGATTACCCTCGAGGCCAATCCCGAAGCAGTCTCCCCTACCCTGCTTGTCCAGCTGCGCCAAGAAGGCTACAACCGAATTTCATTCGGGGTGCAGAGCCTTGATGCCGGAGAGCTCGCTGACTTAGGACGGTCGCATTCCCCAAACAAAGCGCAAAATGCAATCCTTGCTGCGCAAGCAGCCGGATTCAGCAACATCTCTGCAGACTTGATGCTGGCAATTCCCGAGCAGGGATCGAACAACCTTTCTCGCAGTATCCGCCTGCTGAGCGAATTGCCGCTTACCCACATATCCTCCTATCTGTTAAAGCTGGAACCACACGTCCCAATGGCGCAAAAAAAAGCGGCCCTGCCCAACGAGGACGCCGCCGCAGACCTTTATTTGCAGTGCGTGGACGAGCTGGCAATAGCCGGTTTTGCCCAATACGAAGTCAGCAACTTTGCCCGCCCCGGCTACCAGAGCCGCCATAACCTGAAATACTGGCGCCGGGAACCTTACCTAGGGTTGGGCCCGGCAGCGCACTCATTTCTGGATGGGCGGCGATTTTTCTTTCCCCCACAGCTTGAGTGCTTCACCAAGGATTCACAATTCGACCAAATACAACACGAACCGCCAAACCCTGTCATCGAAGAAGAGCTGATGCTGCGACTGCGGCTGACTGAGGGTTTTGATACCGCCCTTGTTGCAGAGCTCGGGGGCAACTACCTACCCTTGCTCAAGGAAGCGGAGCGACTGGCCACGCACGGTCTCTGCCGAGTAGAAGGCAGAAGAATTTGTCTAACACCAAAAGGATTTCTCCTTTCCAACAGCATTACCGCACAACTGTTGGAAGCGATTTGCTAGTCCATCAGCAGGGCGCGCAACTGGCCGGCGAGCTCGCTTGCGCTGTGGGCAATGTCCCCCGCAAGCTCGTCGAGCAGACCGACCATCTCACCGCTTTGCCCCGACCCAAAGTAATCCCGGCTCTTCACCTTGCCGTAGCGGCGCATCACCTTGCGAACCGAATCGGCGTTCTGGTCACCAGAAATATTCTTACGGATATTGTTCGTAAGGTTGGCACAGTCCTTCATCAGTTCAAGGTACTCGCCCCGAGACTGTTCGCGAAACATCTGCACGGTGCGCGCCTCGTCCTTTTCTTCCAAAAAGCGCAGCTCCGCCAGCACTGCTTCCCCGCTCATTTCCCTAATCTTTTGAGAAAGCGCGCGGAACTGTGCTGAGCTCTCGGTAGTTTTGGGCAAAATCGCAACGCCCGGTCTAAAGTAGCCGGCGCCGAATTCCTTTAGCTTTCTCCAGACATACACTCGGTTTTTAGAGGGATTAACCGGCACGTTGTAACCAAGGGCCAGCCATACCACCTGCGCCATTCCGCCACGTTCCTTTCGGACTAGTATTGTAACAGCTGTTATTATAACAAAATTTTCGCAAACCATCAAGGGGGGCTTTCGTTATGGATTATCTCAGCGCGTTTGGCAGTAAAACTTTTTCGGACGAGGTCATGCGTGAACACCTGCCCGATAAGGTCTACCGCAGCCTAAAAGATACCAGCAATCTGGGCAAGCCACTAGACCCCGGCATAGCCGATGTTGTGGCCGCCGTCATGAAGGACTGGGCCCTGGGGCAGGGAGCCACCCACTACAGCCACTGGTTCCACCCGCTGAGCAATGTCTCATCCGGCAAGCACGACGCGTTTCTCTCTATCAGCCCGGACGGACGGGTGATGAGCGAGTTTTCTTCGGGGGCGCTTGTGCGTGGCGAGCCAGACGCCTCTTCTTTCCCATCCGGGGGGCTGCGCGCCACATTTGAGGCCCGGGGCTACACCTCTTGGGACCCCTCCTCCCCTGCCTTTGTGCGGAACGGCACTCTGTATATTCCAACCGCCTTCTGCGCCTACAGCGGCGAGTCGCTGGACTCTAAGACCCCGCTGCTGCGGGCGATGCAGGCCCTTAACCCCCAAGCCCTGCGGATTTTGCGAGCTCTGGGCAACACTACTTCCCGGCAAGTGATGCCTACAGTGGGCGCCGAACAGGAATACTTCCTGATCGACCGGGAAATGTACGAAGCTCGGCTTGACCTCAAGCTCTGCGGCTGCACGCTGATGGGCGCAAAGCCCCCCAAAGGCCAAGAGCTGGACGACCACTACTGCGGGCGGATTCGCACTCGGGTGAGCGATTTTATGCGCGAGCTGGACGAGCGGCTCTGGCAGCTGGGTATTCCCTCCAAAACCAAGCACAACGAGACCGCCCCAGCCCAGCACGAGATGGCGCCAATCTACCAGACAGTAAACATAGCCTGCGACAATAACCTGCTCACCATGGAACTCATGAGGGGTATCGCCAAGAAGCACGGGCTCTCCTGCCTGCTGCACGAGAAGCCCTTCGCGGGGATAAACGGCTCGGGAAAGCACAACAACTACTCACTTAGCACCGATGACGGAATTAACTTCCTCAGCCCCGGCAAAAACCCTGCCGAAAACAAGCTCTTCCTGCTAACACTCTGTGCGCTGATTGAAGTGGCAGACGCTCACGCCGATCTTTTGCGCCTCTCGGCCGCCACCCCCGGCAACGACCACCGCTTAGGCGGGTACGAGGCTCCGCCGGCCATAATCTCGATGTTTTTGGGCGAGCACCTCACCGATATTATTACCAGTATTGCCCAGGGAATTCGCCCCAGCCTGCACAAGGCCCAGTCACTCAACACCGGTGTTAACGTTCTGCCCAACCTGCGCAAGGACAGCAACGACCGCAACCGTACCTCCCCGCTGTCGTTTACCGGTAACAAGTTCGAGTTCCGTATGCTGGGCTCATCCCAAAATATCGCCTTTACCAACGTGGTGCTAACTACTGGGCTTGCCGGCGTCTTCTCCCGCTTTGCCGACCGGCTTGAGGGCTGCAAAGACTTAGAGACCGAGGTCGCCAACATAGTGGCAGACACTATACAAAACCACGAGCGGATAATTTTCAATGGCAACAACTACGCCCAGGAATGGATGGAAGAAGCTCAGCGGCGGGGCCTGCCAAATCTGCGCGGCAGCCTCAACATTGTCGACGCCATGTGCGAGCAGAAAAATATCGACCTCTTTGCTAGGCACGGCGTATTTACCGAGGCCGAGTGCCGAGCCCGCTACGATGTCTTTCTTGAGAGCTTCGTCAAGGTAGTGACCATAGAGGCCGAGACTATGTTACAGATGGTGCGCCGCCAGGTAATTCCGGCTGTAATTTCGTATATCGGTGAAGTAGCTGGCAGCCTGCTGGCCCTGGAAGCAACGGGTCTGGAAAACCCCGCAACCCGCAACCACCTGGAAACGCTAAACAATTATGCGCAGGCGCTCCACGAGCGCTGCGACGCCTTGAACGACGCATGCCATGCGCAAGAAAACTTACCCAATGGGCTGCGCCAGCGCGCCAACTATTTCCAGGAAACCGTGCGCTTGCGTATGAGCGAGCTGCGTGAGAGCTGCGATGCCCTGGAGGTCATCGTCGACGACGATAAGTGGCCAATGCCTACCTACACCGACCTGCTGCATAGAGTGTAGAGGTGCGCTATGACAATAAGAGATTTGCAAACCCAGGATATCCCGGCTTTGGCGGAGCTCTATCGCCAATTCTGGGGCGACGATTCCGATGTCGCAAAAATGAAGAACAAGTTTGCCGAGCTGCGTGCGCGCAATGATTACATCCTCCTCTGCGCGATCGAGGAGGATAACGTCTGTGGCTCGGTGATGGGCATCGTCTGCGAGGAGCTGTACGGCGACTGCCTCCCCTTTTTGCTACTTGAAAACATGGTGGTGGACGGCACCTCCCGGCGAGAGGGTGTCGGGAAGGCGCTACTGGCTCGGCTGGAAGAGCTCGCAAAGTCCAAAGGCTGTCGGCAGATTATTCTCGTGACAGAATCCGACCGAGACGACGCCCGTGGATTCTACGCTGCGGTTGGGTTTCACCCGACGGCCAACGCCGGGTTCAAAAAGAAACTCATCTGACGTCAATAAAAGAAAAACGAGGTGCCCCTGGCATGAACGCAGATTTTCAGAGCGGACCATCCGACTTAGACCCCCTTTTTGCATTCGCCCTAGAGAACCAAGACCCTAACAGAGGCAAAGGCAAAGCAACGGCGGCCTTAGTGCTGGGCCTTATCGCCACGTTTTTTCCTGTACCTGTACTGGGCTCGATCTGCGGGATAATCGGGTTGGTTATGGCGCACAAGTCAAAGCAAGAGGGGTGCGAAGGGTGCCTGCGCACGGCGGGTTTTGTTATGGCGGTAATCGGCACCGTCGTTTCCACGCTGTTTGCTCTTATTGTGGTGTTTTACTTTATGGTATTTGCAGAGCAATTTGGCTATATGGGCGAGGCAATTGAATGGTTCTCAAGGCTATAATTATAGTCACCGAACTTGAAAATCGTCATTTAGATTTTCACTAAGAGTGTGTGCGGCAAAGCCGCCGGTGACGTATACACGGTTTGACCGGCATACTGCGCCGGCCAGCGTGCCTTAGCACGCTGCTTCAAAAGTGAGCTTCTTCTGAAGCTCGATGAGTATAAACTCGGCAATGGGGTGCGCAAATGGAGAGTAGGGAGCAAACCATAAGAGACTGCCTGGGCTCGTGGGTAGCGAAGGATGCCGCGCTTTTGGGCGACTGCTTTGCCTTCGATGCCATTTACGTTGAGTCTTGGGGCCCAGCCTACAGGAATCTCGAGCAAATTATGGCGTGGTTCACCGACTGGAATAAGGAAAACCACGTGCTAAAATGGAATATAAAGCAGTTCCTCCATGTCGGCGATACCTGCGTTTGCGAGTGGTACTTCGAGTACAACTGCGGCGGAAACATTGACGGGTTTAACGGCGTCTCCCTCATCACTTTTGACGACCTGGGAAAGATCGTGCTGCTAAAGGAGTTTCAGTCCAAAACTCCAAACCACTACCCTTATAGCTAGGCGCATTAATAGCCCGCAGCGTGTTGCCCGGCCAGAATTTTTACGGCCGAGCTTGTCCCCAGCCGCTCACAGCCCAGCTCGATAAACGCCTGCATATCCTCGGCCGTGCGGATTCCTCCGGCGGCCTTGATTTTCACACCCGGGCCAATATGCGCCTTAAACAGCTGAACATCTTCCAAGGTAGCGCCCGCGCTGCCAAAGCCGGTAGAGGTCTTAATGTAATCCGCACCGCCCTCGGTCACGCACTTGCAGAGCTCAATCTTCTCCTCCTCGGTCAGGTAGCAGGTCTCGATAATCACCTTTAGGACCTTATCCCCCACAGCCTTTTTGAGCGCAGCGATTTCCGCTGTGATTAAGTGAAAATCCCGGTTCTTAACATCCCCCAAGTTTATAACCATGTCCACTTCGCCGGCACCGTCCCGGACCGCGCCGGCCGCCTCATCCACTTTTGTCTGCGTTGTCTGGTATCCCAACGGGAAGCCTACAACCGTACAAACTACCAACGCGTCTCCGTACTTGTCCGCTACCCGCTTTACATAGCTGGGCGGGATGCACACGCTGGCCGTTTTGTGTAATATTGCCTCTTCGCAGACAGTCTCAATCTCAGCCCAAGAGGCGCGCGGGTTTAAGAGTGTGTGGTCTACGTGAGAAAGCATGATTGATTTATCCATGAGAATTCCTCCGGTTTTATATTTTTTGTCAATATTATTTTTCAAGGTGGTAATCGCTATGAGCTTGTCAACACGCATCGAAGAGTCTGCCGCGTACATCCAATCCAAGCTGGGCGGACTGCTGCCAACGGTTGGGCTGATCCTGGGCAGCGGTCTGGGCGCTTACGCCGACGACTTGGAGGACACGGTCCAAATACCCTACGCGGAGGTACCCGGGTTCCTCGTCACCACAGCCCCGGGGCATCGCGGGCAATTAGTCGCAGGCCGGCGTGCGGGGGTGGGCGTGCTCGCCATGCAGGGTCGCTCCCACTTTTATGAGGGCTACGGCCAAGGTGAGATCACCTTGCCTGTCCGGGTGATGAAGAAGCTTGGCATCGACACTATCATCATAACCAATGCAGCCGGCGGCGTCAATGAAGTCTTCACTGAGGGAGCTTTGATGCTGATAAGCGACCACATCAATTTCTCGGGCAGCAATCCGCTTATCGGCCCAAATCTAGAAGACTTCGGCACCCGGTTCCCGGCTATGACAAAGGTCTATGATGCCACCCTGCGACGCCGCGTACTGGATATGACTAGAGACGAAGGCATTCAGCTACATGAGGGCGTGTACATGATGTTCTCCGGCCCGGGCTACGAGACGCCGGCCGAGATTCGATTTGCCCGAACTATAGGCGCTGACGCCGTCGGTATGTCCACCGTGCCCGAGGTCATTGTAGCGGCCCACGCCGAGATGCGGGTTCTAGGAATCTCCTGCATAACCAACATGGCCGCGGGAATGCGGGATGAGCACCTGAGCCACAGCGAGGTGGAGGACGTGGCAAAACGCACCCACCTCACCTTTGTCCGCGTGCTGGATTTGGCTCTTGCAGCCATAAAGGAGGAATCGCGATGAAACCATTATACCACATCGGCTTTGGCGATGAACATGGCGCAAAGACCGCTATCCTACCCGGAGACCCCGGCCGGGTAGAAAATATTGCGCAGTATCTCGATAACCCTCGCTTCTTCCACCAAAACCGGGAGTATACCACCTGGCTGGGTGAGCTCGGGGGCCAAACTGTTATGGTCATCTCCACCGGCATGGGTGGCCCCTCCACCGCTATCTGCGTGGAAGAGCTCTTCATGACCGGCGTGCGCACCTTCATCCGGGTGGGGACCTGCGGCGGCATGGCCGAGCAAGTAGTCGGCGGCGACGTAGTCATCGCAACAGGAGCCATCCGACAGGACGGCACAAGCAAAGAGTACGTCCCAATCGAATTCCCCGCGGTGGCCGACCTTGAGGTCACCAACGCGCTTGTACAGGGCGCCAAAAATCTCGGCCTAAACTGGCATGCCGGTATCGTGCAGTGCAAAGACTCGTTCTACGGCCAGCACTCGCCCGGCCGTATGCCAATCGGCTACGAGCTTGAGGATAAGTGGCGGGCCTGGGTTGCCGCCGGTTGCCTGGCCTCCGAGATGGAGAGCGCGGCCCTGTATATAGTCTGCCAGACATTGGGCGCCCGCGCGGGCTGCATCCTAAATGTGGTCTGGAACCAAGAGCGCGCCGCCCGCGGCCTCTCTAACCCTGAGTGCCACGACACTTCAGCCGCGATCCGCGCCGCGATAGAGGCAGTGCGGCTACTATAACGGAACAGCTCTCAAATCGTTCCGCATTTTATCTATAGCAACTTAAGTACTTTATATTTTGAAACAAGACATACTGTTGTCGCATTTGGCGTGATATACTAATCAAAAACTAGAAAGGTCGTTGAAAAATGAGTCAAGATATTATCAAAAGAGCGAGCGAACTCATCAACTCGAAAGCAGAGTATAGAACCGGTGACATGGAAGGTTACGCCGCACTTTCCCTTATCGACGATAACGGCTACCCCTCCGCCACCACGTTTTGCATTACAAAAGCCGACGGCATAAATTGGCTGACGTTTAATACGGCTACCGACAGACCGTATGCTCAGCGCATCAGCAAAAACAACAAAGCCTGCGTATGTATCAATTCCGGCGCATACACAATAAATCTTGTCGGCACAGCCGAGGCGCGTACCGACATGGAAACCAAAAAAGAAAATTGGCTTCCCATTTTTGACGGCGGACCACATTGGAGCGGAGTGGACGACCCAACACTATTAATTTTACGCTTCACAACTCAGCGCTACACCATAACTTTCGCAGACGACGGCAGTTATGCAGCGGGTAACTTGTAAATCTCACATTTACACAAGGAGACAGATTATGCTTATACCAACAATTTCTTTTCAGGGAAGATGCGATGAAGCTATCACATTTTACAAAGAAGCACTCGGGGCTCAGGTGAAAGACGTGGCGTATTACAAAGATGCGCCGAAGGAATTTGTTATGGACGTGCCGCCGAACTTTGTAATGCACTCAGAAGTGCTGGTGTTCGGAGCCGTCATTACCATGACCGACGGTGCAACAACGCCGATAACAGGTGACTATTTTTCTCTTATGCTGATGCTCGACACCGCTGAAAGTGTAACTGCTGCCTTCAATAAACTTGCAGACGGCGGAGCAGTTATTACACCTCTTGCCCAACAATTTTGGGCGACATTATGCGGCGATGTGCAAGATCGATTCGGGATTCACTGGCATATTTGCACACAGGAATAAACAAAGCGCGAAATCTGCCCCACAAAAGAAACGATGTAGCACGCGCTACACCGTCTCTTTTTGCTTTCACGTTACTTTTTGCGGTAATAGGTGCCTTCCATCGGCAGCTTTGTGCGCAGCACACCGTCCAGTTTGTAGTACGCGCCCTGTACCGCCGGGGCAGTGGGTATAGTGGCCAGCTCGCCCAGCCCCTTAGCGCCGTAGGCAGCCGGCAGCGCGCCGCCTTCCCGCTGGACAAAGATTACATCCATCTGCGGTGTCTCGGGCGCGCGGAAAAGTCCCAGTGTACCAAACTTCGCCTGCGGGTAACCACCCTCCAGCGGGTAGTTCTCAGTAAGCGCATAGCCCAGTCCCATCAATATGCCACCCTCAACCTGCCCTTCGGCAGCTTTGGGGTTGACAAGTGTACCCGCGTCATACGCAGCTGTTACTCGGGTCATCTTGCCCACCTCGTCCAGCTCTACCACTTGCACCGCGTAGCTGTAGGCCACGTGGCTGACCGGGTTGGGTTTGTCGCATCCCATTGGGTCGGTGGGCGGACCAAACTCGCCGTAGAACTCGCGACCCTCCAGCGCTTTCAGCGCCTCTTCCAGCGTTTTTCCGGATGCGCAAACTTTGTCCAGTTCGTCGCGCAGGGCCTTGGCCGTTACCACTGCCGCCTCGCCGGTAAACGTCGTCTGGCGGGAAGCAGTTGTAGTACCCGAATTCGGTGCCCGCGCGGTATCTGGCGGCTCTATAACCAACAGGCTAGGAGAAACACCCAGCGTCTCGCAGACCATTTGGGTGAGTATAGTAATCATACCCTGCCCTATGCAGGCGGCGCTTGAGCGAACATGTATTTTGCCGGCTTCAACCGAGATGATGCACCGCGAAACATCCGGCACACCTACACCCAAACCCGCGTTCTTAAAACTGCTTGCAATCCCAGCGCAGGGCGCGTTCTCGTAAAGGTCTTTGACAGCCAGCAGACACTCCACCATAGCGGTAGACTCATCAGCTATCTGGCCGTTTGGCAACACTTGCCCCGGTCGAATCGCGTTGCGGTAGCGAATCTCCCACGGTGAAATTCCCACCATCTCGGCCAGCAAGTTGAGATTGCTCTCCATACAAAGGGCCGACTGCGGCACCCCAAACCCACGGAAAGCGCCGCCAGGCGGGTTGTTGGTGTATGCGGCAATTCCCACCACATCTATATCCTGAAAGTTGTAGGGTCCGCCTGCGTGGGTACAGGCACGCTGCAACACCGGGCCACCAAGGCTTGCGTACGCCCCCGCGTCCGAGATAATCTCGGCTTTTACGCCGGTTATCCGCCCATTTTCGTCACATGCGGTGGTAAAGTCAATTTCCATAGCGTGGCGCTTAGGGTGTATCGCAATGCTCTCGGCCCTTGAGAGTTTGACTTTGACCGGCTTCTTGCAGAGCCAGGCAGCCAATGCTGCGTGGTGCTGTACGCTCATATCTTCCTTACCACCGAAGCCGCCGCCCACCAACATACCGCGAACACGAATCTTTTCGGGGGCAATACCCAGCATTCTGCTGCACTCCCGGCGCTCATCATATATTCCCTGGCCACCGGAGTAGATCATAAGACCGTCCTCGCCGTCCGGCATAGCTATAGCGCATTCCGGCTCCATAAATGCGTGCTCTGTGAAGGGCATTGAGTAATGCCTTGTCACCACGTGCTTCGAACGTGCAATTGCCGCGTCAGCGTCACCGCGCTTAATCTCCTGGCGGCTGAGCAGGTTGCCCTTCTCATGGAGCTGCGGCGCACCCTCGGCCAGGGACTGTGCCGGCGAGGTGATGGGCTCAAGCTCCTCATACTGTACGTCGATAAGCGACACCAGCTCGTCCAGAGTATCCTTGGATTTGCATACGGCAATGGCCACAGCATCACCCACATAGCGGGTGATGTCGCCCACAGCAATCAGTGTATCCCAGTCAGATATAAACTCCAGGTGGCCGATTTTGTTCTTGCCTGGAATATCCGCCGCAGTTATTACCTTGATGCAGTCGGGGTGCTTTTCAGCCTCAGAGGCGCCAATGCTTAGCACGCGCGCGCGTGGGTATTTCGAGCGCAGCGCCTTTGCGTAGACCATGCCCTCCACCACCATATCGTCGGCATACAGCCCGGTACCCAGAGTCTTTTCCTCGGCGTCCAGCCGGTGGAAGTCTTCGCCCAGCTTGGCTGTGAACTCATGCTTCGGAATAGGCTTATCCTCGCGCAAAAACTCGGCCGCCAGCAAAATCGCATCCTCGATCTTTATATAGCCGGTACACCGGCAGATGTTTGCGCGTATCGCTTTCTTTACCTCATCGCGGGTGGGCATCTGGTTTTGGTCGAGCAGCGCCTTTGCGCTTATAACCATACCGGGGATGCAAAAGCCGCACTGCACAGCGCCAGTCACCGCGAAGGTGTAAGCGTACACCTCCCGCTCGCGCGGGGAAAGACCTTCAACCGTCAGAAGGTGCTTCCCGGCTGTTTTGGCCATGGTAGGAATGCACGCCCGGGTAGCCTTGCCGTCCACCAATACCATGCAGCTGCCGCAAGCGCCCTCGCTGCAGCCTTCTTTCACGGAGGTCAAGCGCAAGTCATCCCGCAAAAAGGAGATCAGTTTTTTATCACCCTGTTGGGAAGATACGTTCTTCCCGTTTACAGTCAATGAATGCATAGTTTTTCTCCTTAGTTATAACATTGGGAGGCCGCAATGGCCTCCCAATGTCTTGTTGTTCTCACCGGCTAAGCTACCGGTGTAAGTTTATCGGTATGCGTTTAAACGTACTCGATTTGCTCTTTGCCTGCACTCGCTTTGACTTTCGCAAAATCTTCCTTGGACATAAAGAGCAGGTTGACAAGGATCGCGACAACAGACATCAGAAGCACACGGTCACTAAAGATAAACTGCATCCAGCTGGGGAAGCTGCTGATGAGAGCGGCGTTTCCAGGAGGTGCAAAGCCAAGACCGATTGCAAATGTGATACAGAGCTGAGAGATCTTCTTGGGTGGGAATCCGTCCTTAGCAATCAGAACGATAGCGTTTGTCATGATGAAGGCAAATACTGCAAGGATACCACCGCCTATAACAGCTGGAGGCATGGTCGCAAATACAGCGGCAACCGGCGGGAAGAGGCTTGCCAAAATCAGGGTGAACGCAGTGAGAGCAACTACCCACTTGCTGATAACTTTGGTGTACGCAACCAGCGCGGAGTTCTGGCCAAACTCAGTGTTGGGCAGACCATTGAATATCAAGGTGATAATTGAGCCAACACCATCAGCAAAGAGCGCACCTGAAGTTTCTTTGTTGGTGGCCATTCTGCCCATCGACTGGGATGTGATGGTGTGGGTGTAGCCGATTGTCGCAAGAGCCGATACGATGTACACCGCCAAGAACATACCAATAGCCCACGGGTAGAATACCGGCCCGATAGCAAGCGGTCTCGGAACTTCGAATATCGCGGCTTGTGTTATTGGGTAGAAGTCAACAATACCGGCAGCAATGGACATGCCGTAACCGACCGCCATAGCAAACAGTACCGACGCAAGCTTCCATATGCCTTTGCCAAAGCGCTGCAGGAGTATGTAAATAAGAAATACGGTACCGGCAATCAACATATTTTGCGCCGAGCCAAAGTATGGGTTGGTCGCCGGGCTGCCGCCGCCAAAGTTATTGGTACCGACAGTCAAGAGAGATATACCAAGCGAGAGAAGAACCGCACCCAAAACAACCGGCGGAAGGAAGGGCTTCACGTACTTATAGCACCCGCCAAATACAATCTCGATAAGGGCGGCTACCATAAGACCGCCGACCACGACGCCTATGGGGTTGGGGTGTCCCATATTAACAGCCGTTATGGCAACCGCTGTCATCGGGGGCACGAAGGTCATTGACGTACCCATAACGATAGGCAAGTTGGCACCTATCATCCAGTTTTTGCCAAGACGTATGGGGTAACAGTTGAGCAGCGTCGCGATACCCGCGCCAATCATTGCACCTTGCAGCATGATAATTCTCTGGCCCAGCGTCGCTTCGGCAACAGCTGTTATCAGCATTATCGGCACAAGGTTACTGGCGTACATGGCGAGCAAATGCTGGAGCGCCACCGGGTAGGCAAGGCTAAGCTTTGGGCGGGCCTCCAGTATATGCATCTTCGCAGTTTCTTCGTCCATTGTCGAAAAGTCGACCGTCGCGCGGGTCAGGGTCTTTTCTTCTGTCGGGTTGCTCATTGTGTAATTCCCTCCTAAATGTTATTTTGCACTACACACCTATTGCGTCGCGAGTCTCAAAAACTATATTCAATACTCGAACCGCCCCAGGCCCGGCGATTTTTTCGCTATGCTGCGTCAATTTTTCTTGGAATCCACAAAGGATTCCTGCAAAAAAATTTCCTTGACTAGCAAAAAAATCGCTTCGGCTCATGGGCAATCCTCGTTATTGAATACAGGTTTATTTCAAGAACCGCGGTTTGGCAGATTTTGCAAGCTCGGCAAGTATTTTGCTGGGGTCTTTGCACTTGGCGAGGAACATCATGGCCGCGATGATGTATGGCTTGTAGCCGGCCTCTTTGTAGAGCGGCTCGCGGTAGCGGTCAAAAACGCTGGCGCAAACTTCGCCCTGCTCACAGCTAACACCGGTGATGTCGGCAGGCAGGCAGTGCATGTAGAGAGCCTTGCCGCCCTTGGTCAACTTCATCATCTCTTCGGTGCATTCCCAGTCTTTGTGCTTTGCGTTCTGGGTAAGCAGCTCTTTTTCGAGGGCCTTTATGCCGTCGTTGTCGCCGTTTCCGTAAAGTACAGTGCGCTTTTCCATAGCCGCATAGGGCGCCCAGCTCTTAGGATAAACTATGTCCGCGTCTTTGAACGCCTCTGCCATAGAGTTGGTCTTTACAAACTTGGTGCCGTTCTTGGCTGCGTTGGCCGCAGCTACCTTTTCAACATCGCTCATAATCTCGTAGCCTTCGGGATGAGCAAGGCTTACATCCATGCCGAAGCGGCTCATCAAACCGACCACGCCCTGGGGCACGGAAAGCGGCTTGCCGTAAGAGGGAGAGTACGCCCATGTCATGGCAATCTTCTTGCCCTTGAGGTTCTCAACGCCACCAAAGTGGTGGATGATGTGCAGCATATCGGCCATCGACTGTGTGGGGTGATCGATGTCGCATTGCAGGTTGACGAGAGTCGGGCGCTGCTCGAGCACGCCGTTCTTGTAGCCTTGCTCCACCGACTGGGCAACTTCACGCATGTAGGTGTTGCCCTTGCCTATGTACATGTCGTCGCGAATACCAATAACGTCGGCCATAAAGGAGATCATGTTAGCAGTCTCGCGGACAGTCTCGCCATGGGCGATCTGGCTTTTGCCTTCGTCCAAGTCTTGCAGCGCAAGGCCGAGGAGGTTGGCAGCTGAGCCGAAAGAGAACCTTGTGCGAGTGGAATTGTCGCGGAAAAGGGAAACCGCCAGCCCACTGTCAAAGATTTTGGCGGAAACGTTGTTCTCACGCAGCTCCCGTAGTGCGTCTGCAACGGTAAAGACAGCGTCGATCTCATCGTCGGTCTTCTCCCAAGTCAGCAAGAAGTCGTTCTCGAACATGTCGCCAAACTTTAGTGCGTCCAGTCTTTTTGTGAATTGTTCGATGTTCATGCTAAAATTCCTTCCCTTCGCAAAGTTATTTGTTGTCGCGGGTGTATATAGTGGGCAGCGCGGCATACACTGCTGCGCTAGTCACTAGGTCTTGCTTCCAGGTTTTCTCGTCAGGAGCGTGCGCTTGAGCTTCGGCACCGGGGCCAAAGCCTATGCAGGGGATGCCGTTGCGCCCCATTATTGTAACACCGTTTGTCGAAAATGTCCACTTGTCTGTCAGCGGGCGGGCCTTGCGGGGCGCGTCTGTCTCGCCCGGGCCAAAGCGCTCGTTACCGTACAGACTTGTGTAGGTTTCCTGCATAGCGCGAGTGACAGGATGGTCTTCTGGGATAACCCAAGTCGGGAAGTAGCACTCGATAGGGTACTCAAGGCCTGTGTACGCCGGGCGGCTGTACTCGTACATCGAAACCTTTACATCATCGCCGTATTTTTGCACCGCTGGCAGCGCACGAATCTCGTCGAGGCAGCTCTCCCATGTTTCACCTGCGGTCATTCTGCGGTCAAGAGATACCGAGCAGGAATCGGCCACGGCGCAGCGGCTGGGCGAAGTGAAGAAAATCTCGCTGGCGGTTATGGTTCCCTGGCTAAGGAAGCGAGCTTCCTTCCACTCGGGGTTGAACTTCTCGTCCAGCATTTTGGCAAGGCCTTTGATTGCGGTGCTCTCGCCGGCGCCATTGTTGTTGAGCGAGCGAACATCCTGGAGTATATCGGCCATTTTGTAAATAGCGTTATCTCCGCGATATGGCGCCGACCCGTGGCAGGATACGCCCCTCACGTCTACGCGGATTTCCATTCGCCCGCGCTGACCGCGATAGATGCCGCCGTCGGTGGGCTCGGTGATTACGCAGAAGTCCGGCTTTACGCCGTGCTCTTTGATTATGTACTGCCAGCACAAACCGTCGCAGTCTTCTTCCTGAACAGTAGCGGTTACCACAACCCTGTACTTGTCGGTGAGTAGGCCCAGGTCCTTCATAATCTTAGCGCCGTAAACCGCGGAAACAATCCCGCCCTCTTGGTCGGAAACGCCGCGACCACCGATTTCGGTCTCGTTCTCGTAGCCTTCGTAGGGGTCGAAGGTCCAGTTGCTCAGGTTGCCTACGCCCACGGTGTCAATATGACCGTCATAGGCTATGAGGGTTTTGCCGGTGCCCATAAAGCCCAGCAGGTTGCCCATTCCGTCGATCTCCACTTTGTCGTAGCCGAGGTCGCGCATCTCTTGGGCCACGCGGTCAATCTTTGCCTTCTCGTCGCAGCTCTCGCCCGGGAACTTAATCATGTCCCGCAAAAGCTTGGTCATCGCCGCCTCGTATCCCTGTGCGGCCTCTTTGATTTTCGCGAAATCCATAAGTACTCATTCCTTTCTGAATAATTATCTATTTTCCGGTTGGTTCACTGTCCAAATAGTTGTAAAGAGTATACTTGGAGATATCGTAGTACTTGGTCACCCTATCCCCCGCCTTCTTTACAAGGAAGGCGCCCTTTTGGTCTAGGTAGTGCACCGCTCTTACTTTGTCTTCCTTGCTCATTAGCGCAACAGGCTTTTTGCCCACATACTCCCACGACTCCTCGAGCAGCTGGTCAAGAAGGTCGTTCACGTTCGGGGTGATAGTGCTTACCTCGCGATCTTTTTTATCCTGCTCAGCCGTGATGAACTGCCCGAGCACCGAAAACGTGTGAGAAAACTGGGTGATGTCATAATTTATGCCGAGCAGCGCTATCACTTCACCCTGTGGGTCCTTTACGTAGATAGATGATGACTTTAGCAGTCTGCCATCCGGGGTACGGGTTAGATAGCTTAGGGCGTCTTGAACTCCCGCTTTGTCTTTAAGTGCACTTAGCACTATTTCGCTCGCGTCATCGCCTACTTTGCGTTTGGTCACATGCCCGTTTTCAATCGCTATAATTGTCTGCTCGTAGCCCTTTGTCAGGTCGTGCACCGCCACCTCACAGTCAGACCCAAACTGCGCGGCCAAAGCTTTGGCAACCTGCGCAAGCAATTTTTTAACGTAGTCTGCGTCAGGCATTTTCTTTTCCTCTTTTGCACTCTGGTTCGAGGTAGGGACACCATAATGGGCCAGAAGGTTAGTGCAGAAAGTCATCGCATCTACTTCCCCGTTCTCCAAACGCTCTTCTCCATCGCGCGCCCTCTCATCGAGAAGCATACTCGCCCTCCCACACTATCCGGCGGTAGTTCTCGGGGTCGGTGTCTCCTTCTGTGCTGAAGAGCAAAATGCGAGAGTCCTTGTCTATCTTCGCTTGCTCGCGCAGCTCAGCCAGGTCGGGGCTGGTTAGCAGTTCGGTCAAGAACCCCATAGTCGAAGCACCAGACTCCCCTGAGATCACCCTTGGGTCATTGCCCAGCGGGTTGCCGAGCACACGCATCCCCCGCGCAGCAAACTCATCCTCCATAGAGACAAAGTAGCTGCTCTTGTTGCGGATGATGTCCCAGGCGATGGGATTAGGCTCACCACAAGCAAGCCCTTGCATAATGCTGTAATCATCCACTGCAACGTTGACCACGCCGCCATCACCTTTTTTTACCGTACGATAATAACAATCAGCAACCGGCGGCTCAACGATAAACGAGGTAGGCGAATCTTTGCCGTAGAAGTTGGAGATAACACCCTGTGCCGCACCCGCAAAAGCACCTGTACCGGCTTGAAGCAAAACATGTGTGGGGCGGGTGCCCTGCGCTTTGAGTTGCTCGCAAGACTCAAGGGCTGTTACTGCATACCCCTGCATAATCCAGCCTGGGATATCCCAGTAGCCTTCCCAAGCGGTATCTTGAACAATTACACCACGCGGGGTCTTGGCCGCAAGGTCTGCAGTAAACCGAATAGTATCATCGTAGTTCATCTCGGTTATGTAACCTTCGGCACCCTCTTTGTGGATATTATTCAGCTTGACCTGCGGGCAACCCTTAGGCATATATATGATTGCTTTTTGACCTATTTTTCTTGCGGCCCAAGCCACAGCCCGGCCATGGTTGCCGTCGGTGGTGGCAATAAAGGTGAATTCCCCCAGCCTCTCCCGCATTTCCCTAGAGGCCATGGTCTTTGCGTCCAGCTCCCAGACCGGCATACCGACTGTCTGGGCGATGAACGAAGCCAGCGCAAAAGTCGCGCCCAACCCCTTAAATGCGTTCAACCCAAACCGTGAAGACTCGTCCTTTACATAGATACCGCCGACACCCAACTCGCTGGCTAAGTTATCTAATGCGGCGAGTGGGGTGGGTGCAAAATCAGGGAAAGTTGCGTGAAAATCGCGCACCTTGCTTATCGTCTCCACATCCATCAACGAAAGGCTTTTAGCGCAGTCGGACGGCGGGACGTTGTTCTTTACCCATTTTGGTGTCTTGAGCACATTACGGCCTCCTTTGGGCTTGAATGTAAGGGCGAGCTGTGTAACTGAAGTTGCAGAAATCGCGTCGCTCGCCCTCGTGCGCTGTTGATTGCGATAGTTAGTGGGCGAAGGCAGTTCGCCCCTACAACCTAAAATCTACAGATTCTTCAGCAGCCCGGTCTCCTCGTTGAACTCGTTGATGAGCGCCTCAACCTGCGCAGTTTGCTTTTGTACTGCTTCGAAAGTTTTATCTTGGGCATACCATTGGTCATTGAGCTCTTCGGCAGTTCTGCCCTGCTGCTCGACCCAAGTGTAGTATTTGAGGTTGTGTACCCTCTTGCGCTCTGCATAGGTCAGCTCAATTAGGTTGTCGGTGCGAACGTTGCTCAGGCTGCCGGCGTAGGCAACAGCTGCCTTCACGCTGCTGTACTCGCCCTCTTCTGCCTTCATCTCTTCAAGGCGGGAGATGTACATCTCAACAGAGTCGGTCAGCACGGTGGCCACAACGTCCTTGGAGGTCAGCTCGTAGTACTTGGCGAACTTGATGCAGCAAAGCATGTTGGTAACGCCGGAGATGCCCATAAACGCAAGTGCCTCAACATCTTCTGCACTCATGCCAAGTTCTTTGATAAGGTATTCTTTACCAGCGGGCTCGTTGAAGAGGCGGAGCAGTGCCATCGAGTCGTTGTCATCAATAGCGATCGCCATGTCGGTGTTCTTGATGTTGTGCACCCAGGGGATGTGCTTGTCACCAATGCCCTCAACGCGGTGGTCACCAAAGCCGTTATTGAGGATAGTGGGGCATTGCAGCGCCTCGCCCACGGCAATTTTGCTGTATGGGTACTTCTGCTTGAGGTAGTCACCGCTAGCCATCGTCCCTGCCGAGCCGGAGGTAAAGCAAACACCTGCAAAGTTACCATCCTTGCCCTTAATGCTCTCGAACGCATCGGCAATAGCGTGGCCGGTTACGTTGTAATGCCACATATAGTTGCCCATCTCCTCGAACTGGTTGAAGATTAGGCAGTCCGGGCGGGTGGCACGGATCTCGTTGGTTTTGTCAAAGATTTCTTTGACGTTGCTCTCGGTGCCGGGGGTGGCGATTACTTCGCCGGCTATGGTGTTGAGCCACTCAAAGCGCTCTTTGCTCATCCCTTCGGGCAAAATAGCTACCGACTCGCAGGCCAGGAGCTTTGAATTAAACGCGCCTCCACGGCAGTAGTTGCCGGTAGAGGGCCAAACAGCCTTTTGACTGGCAGCGTCAAACTGTCCGGTCACCAGCCTGGGAGCCAAGCAACCAAAGGACGCGCCAACTTTGTGGCATCCGGTCGGGAAATATTTGCCAACCATGCAGATAATTCTGGCGTCAACCCCGGTCAGTTTTGAAGGCAGCTCAATAAAGTTAGGACCGCTGTACAGCCCTCCCTTGAGAGTCCGCTCGTTCTTCCAGGTAATGCGGAATAGGTTGAGCGGGTTTATGTCCCATAGGCCCACACCGCGCAATTTTTCCTTAATCTTTTCAGGTACTTCTCCCTGTGGGTCGCGCATTTGCTTGAAGGTCGGCATAATCACGCCGTTCTCCTTCGCTTTTTGGATGTTACGCTTAAGGTTTTCCTTGTTTAAACTTAAGTCAATCAAACCTTGCACCTCCGATATTTTTTCATTATTATCCAGCCTGTCGTTAGCATATCACAAACGCCGACGTACTTCAATTATTTTTTAGTACAAAAAAATAATTTTTAGTTAGTCGTTTTGCACAAACTCCTTGAGGAAGTATTGATTTTTTTGCCTGCGCCGTGTTACAATCAGGGCGAATCTTAAAATATGGTTGCCTATAATGTAATGGATAATCAACTGGCTGCAACGGAGTGCTTTGCGCACGGGCCGGATATCCCCTAGGGATGTCTGGCATTTTTTGATTGCGGACTAAGATTACACAGGTATACAAAAAGGAGGACGCTTATGCTGCTGGTAAGTAACGGAAGACTTATTACACGCGGAGCAAACAACCGCCTAATCGAGAACGGGTGCGTGGCCGTGGACGGCCGCTTGATTACAGAGGTGGGTGATACCGCAACGCTTAGGAAAAAGTATCCCGGCGCACAGGAGATTGACGCTAAAGGCGGCGTGATAATGCCGGGGCTGATAAACGCCCACAATCACATCTACAGCGCTTTTGCCCGGGGGCTCTCGATTAATGGGTACGCGCCTAAAAACTTTGTCGAAATTTTGGACGGCCTTTGGTGGACTATTGACCGTCACCTGCTGCTCGAAGACACTTGCTGGAGCGCAATGGCCACCTACCTCGACTGCATCAAAAATGGGTGCACAACTGTATTTGATCACCACGCCAGCTATGGCGGTATCCAGGGCAGCCTGTTTGCCATCGCCGAAGCAGCGAAGGAGCTGGGTGTGCGCACTAGCCTTTGCTACGAGGTCTCCGACCGGGACGGCGAGGACAAAATGCGTGACGCGGTGGCCGAAAACGCCGAGTTCATCAAGCACGCCATGGCAGATAAAACCGATATGGTAAAGGGCATGATGGGCATGCACGCCTCCTTTACCCTTTCCGACAGCACCCTTGCTCTCTGTCGAGAGAACACACCGAAGGGAATCGGATTCCACATACATGTGGCCGAGGGTATGGCAGATGTTTACGATAGCCTGAGTAAATACGGCAAACGGGTAATAAACCGGTTGTATGATAACGACATCCTCGGCGAGAACACCATAACCGGGCACTGCATACACGTGAACGGCATTGAGATGGACATCATTAAGCAGACTGACACTATGGTGGTGCACAATCCTGAGTCCAACATGGGCAACGCGGTGGGCATTCCCCCATGTATGGAAATGATGAAGCGCGGGATAATGCTAGGCCTTGGCACCGACGGTTATACCCAGGACATGTTCGAGTCGGAGAAGGTCGCAAACGTTATCCACAAGCATGTGCTCTGCGATGCGGGTGTTGCCTGGAGCGAGGTTCCGCAGATGCTGTTCTATAACAACGCGGCCATGGCTGCGCGCAGCTTTGAGACCAAGATAGGCGTTCTGGAGCCCGGGGCGGCCGCGGACATTATCGTTGTCGACTACGACCCGCTGACCCCTATGAGCGCAGATAACTGCGACGGCCACATCCTGTTTGGGATGAGTGGGCGCAGCGTTGTTAGCACCATAATAAACGGCGTGGTCAAGATGAAAGACCGCGAGCTGATTGGCATTGATTCCGAGGCGATTATGGCCAAATGCAGAGAGCACTCCGCTGATATGGCCAAAAGGATAAATTCAAGGTAATTGCTTTTCACCCAACGTATCGGTGGAAACGCCTTAATATTCGGCTATGCCGGTGGAGCAGGCACTCCCTCTCTGAGGGGGAAGGCGCGTATGCGCCAGGGGGAGTGGTATTTCCACAGGCACCGGTATAGGGCACAGCCAGGCAAAGGTAACGATATAACAGGAGGTAGCTTTAGCATGAGCGATAAAATGAGGCAGATACCATTTGGGCAGTTGATAGATTGGGCCCTGACCGAATACGCCGAGACAGGTGATATTTTCGGGGTAAGTAAGATATACAAGCCGGCCAGCGCTCAGACTCTGGAGATTTTTGGTGAAAAACTGGAAGTTCCGTTTGGGCCGGCGGCCGGGCCGCATACGCAACTGGCGCAGAATCTAATCGCGAGCTATGTGGCGGGTGGGCGGTTCTTCGAGCTCAAGACGGTGCAGACACTGGATGGCGAAGATTTGCCGGTGTCTAAGCCGTGTATCCTCGCACAAGACGAGGGTTACAACGTTGAGTGGTCAACCGAGCTCTACGTGCCCCAGGCGCTTGAGGAGTACATTAAGGGCTGGTTCGCGCTCAAGCTGCTGAGCAAGGAGCTCGAAATCGGTGAGCCTGATGGGTTTATCTTCAACATGAGCGTCGGCTACGACCTCGAGGGCATCAAGTCGGAGAAGATTGACAGCTACATTGAGGGGCTGAAAGACGCGAGCCATACACAGGCCTGGCAGGCTTGCAAGAGTTGGGCGCTGGCAAACCTTTCGCGCTTTAAGAAAGTGGACAAGGCCTACATTGAGGGGATAAACCCAAAGGTCAGCCGCTCAATTACCCTTTCCACCCTGCACGGCTGCCCTCCCGAAGAGATCGAGCGGATTGCCGCCTACCTGCTGACCGAGAAGAAGCTGCACACATTTGTCAAGTGTAACCCTACTCTGCTGGGTTACGAGTACGCCCGCTCCACAATGGACAAGCTGGGCTTCGACTACCTAAGCTTTGATGACCACCACTTTAGGGCCGACTTGCAATTCAGCGATGCCGTGCCTATGCTAGGGAGGCTGCAAGAGCTGGCGGACAGCAAATCCCTCAGCTTTGGCGTAAAGCTAACCAACACATTCCCGGTAAAGATTGCGGCGAGCGAGTTGCCCGGCGAGGAGATGTACATGTCCGGCCGCGCACTCTTCCCGCTCTCTATCGAGGTGGCCAACCGGCTGACTAAAGCATTTGATGGCAAACTGCGAATAAGCTACAGCGGCGGCGCGGACTTCCACAATATAGCTGAAATTTATACGGCAGGCATCTGGCCGGTAACAATAGCTACAACCCTGCTAAAGCCCGGCGGCTACATGCGTATGGGCCAGATGGCCGAAAAACTTGCCGCCCACAATTACAAGCCGTTTGACGGCGTGAGCGTTGCGAAGGTGCAAGGCCTTGTGGACTTGGCGCTGACCGACCCGCTTTACCGAAAACCGGTGGGGCTACCACCTGAACGCAAAATGAATGCGGAAGTTCCTCTAGTGGACTGCTTTGCCGCGCCCTGCCGCAATGGCTGCCCCTTTGAGCAGGATATTCCCGCCTACCTGAGGCTGGCCGGTGAGGGCAAACACCTGGAAGCATTGCGTGTAATCACCGAGCGCAACCCGCTGCCTTTCATCACCGGGACCATTTGCTCTCATCGCTGCACCGACAAGTGTACCCGCGACTTTTACGACAGATGCGTGTATATCCGCAAGACTAAAATGGAGGCCGCGCAAGGCGCCTACGATACACTAATGAAAGAAGTTGCCGCCCCCGCAAAATCCGGAGGCAAGGCCGCTGTTGTCGGCGGTGGCCCAGCGGGGCTTGCTGCGGCACACTTCCTTGCCCGTGCGGGATGGAGCGTCACGATTTTTGAAAAGCGTGACAGCCTCGGCGGTATTGTCAGGCATGTAATTCCCGGGTTCAGGATAGGAGATAACGCAATTGACAATGACATAGCTTTTGCCGTTGCTCCCGGCGTAGACGTAAAACTGAACAGCGAGATCACTAGCCTGGATGAGCTGCGCGCCCAAGGGTTTGACAAAGTCATAGTAGCGGTGGGCGCATGGAAACCCGGCGTTCTCAAGTTGGAAGGCGGCGAAGCTTTGGGGGCACTTGAGTTCCTTGAGAGCCTTAAGAGCGGCACGCCGGTGAATCTTGGCGAAAACGTGGTCGTAGTCGGTGGTGGCAACACCGCTATGGACACGGCCAGGGCCGCAAAGCGTGTCCCCGGCGTGAAGAAGGTTTCCCTTGTTTACCGCCGCACCAAACGGTATATGCCTGCCGACGCGGAGGAGCTCACCCTTGCACTTGAAGATGGCGTGGAGTTTTGCGAACTGCTCGCGCCGGTTGGGTTGAAGAGCGGGGTGCTCACCTGTACCGAAATGGAGTTGGGCGCACCAGACGCGTCCGGGCGCCGCAGCCCTGTTTCAACCGGGCGTACGGTGGAGGTTCCAGCAGACAGCGTTCTCTCTGCTATCGGTGACCAGGTTGATAGCGAACTCTACAAGCAGCTTGGACTACCCACAGATGCAAAGGGCAAAGCCCAGGTGAACAGCAAAACCCTTGAGAGTGAGCTACCTGGTGTATATGTAATAGGTGACGCCATGCGTGGGCCCGCAACTGTTGCCGAGGCCATAGCTGACGCTACTTGGTGCGCGCAGGCTATCACCGGCATGAGTATGGATAAATACGCGGGGCTCAACGTCAATGCCACCACCGAGCCCGCTTGTGAGAAAAAAGGCACACTTTGCAATCCGGATTCCCCGGCACATGAGTCGGAACGCTGCCTTGAGTGTGCAACTGTCTGCGAATGCTGCGTGGATGTCTGCCCCAACCGTGCAAATGTCTCGCTGGTTGTAGATGGCCGCTTGCAGATTGTCCACCTGGACTACATGTGCAACGAGTGCGGCAACTGTGAGGAGTTCTGCCCATACTCCAGCGCGCCTTATAAGGATAAGCTCACCCTTTTTGCCAACGCCGGGGACTTTGAGGATAGCGAGAACCAGGGCTTCCTGCTCCTTGATGGTGGGGCCGTGCGTGTCCGCTTGGATGGTAAGGTTGCCGAGTACCGCGACGGCAAGGGTCTCCCCGCCGATATTTGGGGAATTATTCAGGCTGTATCTAAAAAGCCCTACGCTACCTTGCAGGAATAGCTCCCCCGCAACAGCTGACAATTTGATGACAAACTTACAAATTTTGCGATTTTTTCTTGACAGATTAGGTGCTTAGTGTATAATTATATTAGTATGTATTTAATATTTATTGGCTTGTATATGCCCCGTAATATGGTCGGGCGTCTCTACAAACTACCGTAAACAGTTGTCTACAAGCCGCGGTGTACGGATGTGTCCAACATCTGTGCGTTGCGGCTTTACGGGGCAGTTATTTGCGGTAGTTTTTGTTTTGCTTCCGGCAATAAAAAGGTACTCGGGCGGGAGAATCCCGCCTCTACAACAGTCAGGTTTGTGGGAATAAGCAGGGCACCCGGGTGTGCGTCCCTACAACGTTAGACCTTGACCTAAATACCATCCGCTCTTTGGGGTAATTTAGAAACTCGGCAGCTATATTAAGGAGACATTAACCAGAAATGAACCTAATACTCAAAGGCAGTATTTGCTACAGCAAATCTCTAAGGGAGCTCGCAACACTCGAGGGCGGCTATATCGTCTGCGAGGGCGGTGTCTCAAGAGGCGTTTTTAGAGAGGTACCCGAGAAATACTCAACATTTTCGGTGGCCGATTATGGGGAGAGTGTTATCATTCCAGGCTTGGTCGATTTGCACTTGCACGCACCCCAGTACTCGTACAGGGGGCTCGGCATGGATCTCGAGCTGCTCGACTGGTTGAGCACCCACACCTTCCCCGAAGAGTCGCGGTATGCCGAGCTTGATTATGCCGACAAGGCGTACAGCGCCTTTGTGGATAACCTTAAGCGTGGAAGCACAACAAGGGCCGGTGTTTTTGCGACTATACACGCGCCAGCTACCCTGCTGCTAATGGAAAAGCTTGAGCACTCAGGCCTTGTCACGCTGGTGGGCAAAGTTAACATGGATCGCAATAGCCCCGACTTTTTGCGCGAAGCTAGCGCTCAGTCAGCGTACGAAGCCACCAGAGCGTGGATTGAGCAATCGCTGGGTAAGTTTAGAAATACCGCTCCAATAATCTCTCCCCGCTTTGTGCCCACCTGCACGGGCGAACTGATGCGCGGACTGGGTGAGCTGCAAAAAGAGTTTGGGCTACCCGTGCAATCGCACCTTTCGGAGAATCGTGGCGAGATTGCCTGGGTGAAGGAGCTGCACCCACGGGCAGAGTTTTACGGGGAGGTCTACGACAGCTACGGACTCTTCGGCGGTGATGGTGTGCCCACAATCATGGCTCACTGCGTTTGGTCTCATGGTGCGGAGGAAGCGTTGCTGCGCGAGAACGGCGTCTACATAGCCCATTGCCCACAGTCGAACACTAACTTGGCCTCGGGCATCGCGCCGATCCGCAGGTTTTTGGAGGGCGGGCAGCGTGTCGGCCTTGGGACAGATGTTGCCGGTGGGTGCCACACATCTATTTTCCGTGCAATGACCGATGCTATTCAGTGCTCAAAGCTCCGCTGGCGGCTGGTTGAACAAAACGACGCGCCCCTCACAGTGCCTGAGGCGTTTTATCTCGGTACAATTGGCGGTGGCAGTTTCTTCGGCAAGGTCGGCAGCTTTGAGGACGGCTACGAATTTGACGCCGTTGTAATTGATGATAGCCCCCTGGCTGCGACAAACCCTCTCCCCCTCGAAGATCGCTTGGCGAGGATAATATATCTTTCAAATGACAGCCAGATTCGCGCCAAATATGTGCGGGGCAAAAAGGTTTAGAACCTGTGTTCATAGGGTCAATATCCTTAAAGTCAATGGCTGAATATTGATTCGCCTGCGGGCGAGAATATGGTACCGCTCATGCCGCTGGAGCACTTACTTTCTTTGTCTCGCCAAAGAGAAGTAAGCAAAGAAAGGCGACTGGGGGAGGACCTCGAGAGCTCCAAGACCAGTCGCTCCCAACTCCCCCAGACCCCCGCTGGTAGGTCAAAGACAAGTTGGTGTGAGCGGTAGGTTTTTCGGTAGGCGATACCGCTTCGTATTTGATAGCTTTCGTCAGCCTAGGCATAGGTAATTGCCAATACCTTACGGCGGAAATTCCTGGCTCTAAAGTCGGGCTCGCATAGCGGCTGGGTAAGTTTGCGGGTAGCCAACCCCCGAAATTCAAAGGTATATGCTGCCACCATGCCCCCGTTGACAAGATCGGGAGCTCGTAAGAATTGCTCACAGGCAAGCGCTCTAATTTCCGCTCGCCTGCCCGAAGAGAGGGGGGCTGGGGGAGTTGAGAGCGACTGAACTTGGAGCTCTCCCCGGTTCTCCCCCAGTCGCCTTTCTTTGCTTACTTCTCTTTGGCGAGTTAAAGAAAGTAAGTGCCTCCGCGGCATGAGCGGTACAATATGCCCAGCCCGCAGGCTGATTCTATATTTGGTCTTGACCTTAAAAGACCCTGAACCTATGAACACAGACTCTTAAGATAACACTGCCCACGCTAACCAGTTCCGAATTCCAGCTGCTAGTTACCATATAAGGAGGGTGTGCATGAAAACAATAAGCAAATCGGTCCCCAAAAGGGACCACGCGGAAAAAATCAGCGGCAGCGCCGTGTATGTCTGCGACTACCCCACCGAGGGCATGTTGTTCGGGCGGCTGCTGCGTTCGAGCGTACCCAAGGCAAACTTGCTGGGCGTAAAGTTGCCCGCACTGCCTGAAGGATACATATACATCGATAAAAATGACGTCCCCGGCACAAACGAAGTCTGGATGATACTAAAGGACACCCCGGTGTTTGCCGACAAAACCGTAGAGCATATCGGTGACCCTATAGGTATGCTGGTCGGCCCCGACGAACGCGAAGTGGATAGGCTGCTCGCGAAAGTCGAGGTTGAGTACGAAGAGCTCGAACCGACTTTTGACGCAAGGCAGTCAAGTGTGGTATTCTTTGACTACGGGTACGAGAAGGGTGACGTGGACAAAGCCTTTGAAGACGCGGACAAAGTCTACGAAGAGGACTTCGAGACCGGGCTTCAGGAGCACCTGTACCTTGAAACCAACGGCGTTATAGCCCACAGTAAGGATGGCAAAATACACGTGCACGGTTCTATTCAATGCCCTTATTATGTGCATAAGGCTCTTGTGCACGCGCTGGGTATGCCCCGCGAGGACGTTAGCGTGGCTCAGGATGTAATGGGCGGAGGCTTCGGCGGCAAAGAGGACTACCCTTCTCTGCTGGCATGTCAGGCGGCTGTCGCGGCATATAAGACCGGCAAATCTGTCCGCGTTGTGTTCGGCCGGGAGGAGGACGTTGAGGCAACCAGCAAACGGCATCCGTCTTTTTGCAACTACAAAGTGGCGGTCAAAGATGGGCACGTCACCGGCATGAAGATTGAAGTGCTGTACGACGCCGGGGCTTACACCACCATGTCACCGGTTGTGCTTCAGCGTGGAATCATCGGCGCTCCCGGGATATACACTATACCTCATTTGAAGGTTCACGGGCAGTCTCGCAAAACCAACACTGTACCCAACGGTGCCTTCCGGGGATTTGGCGGGCCGCAGACATTTTTCGCTATAGAGATGATGATGACCCACATTGCAAAAGACCTGGGGCAAGACCCGGTAGACTTCAAGTTGCGTCACGTGGCTAAGCAGGGTGACCTAACGTCCACAAGCGGGAAACACCACTTCCCGGTTCCTATTCCGGCTATGATGGACGCGGTGGTCAAGGCGAGTGATTATTACACGAAGAGAGCCGCCTACAAAAACCAGACCGGGCGTTACCGCAAGGGTATTGGTATGGCAGCAGTCTACCACGGCGCGGGCTTTACCGGCAACGGCGAGCGGGATATCATCAAGGCGGTTGCGCAGCTGCGCAAAGACCGCGAGGGCAACGTTGAAATTCTCACCGCCAACACCGACATGGGCCAGGGGCTCTTTACCGTGTTTGCAAAAATCGTGGCCGAGGCGCTCTCTTTGCCCCTCGAGCGCATTATTATAACTTACCCCGACACCGCAAGAGTGCCGGATTCCGGGCCCACAGTGGCTTCGCGCTCTGTTATGGCGGTGGGCGAGCTGCTTAGGCGCGCCGCGCTCAGGTTGAAGGACGAGTGGGTCGACGGGCAGGAACAGCTTATTGAAGAGCGTTACAAGCACCCCGAGTGGATGATTCAGTTTGACCTGGAAACATTCCAGGGTGACGCTTACCCAACCTACTCTTGGACGGTCAACGCCGTTGAGGTGGAGATAGATACATATACCGGCAATATCGGCATCGTCGGCGCATGGGGCTCGTTTGACGTTGGTACTCCGATTGATGAAAACATCGTTATCGGCCAGATGGAGGGCGGCTTTGTGCAAAGCCTTGGCTATGGCATGATGGAGAAAATGACCGCCGAAAAGGGCCGCATACGCAACAATAAGTTCAGCGACTATATTATTCCATCATCCGTAGATTTCTCTAACTTGCAGGTAATGCTTCATGTTGAGGACTACCCGGAGGGCCCGTTTGGCGCAAAGGGCGCGGGAGAACTTCCGCATGTTGGCGGAGCTCCGGCAGTGCTCGATGCTATCGAGAACGCACTGGGCGTGAACCTTAACAAAATACCCTTTGTAGCCGAAGATGTGATGAACACACTGCGGGAGGTGAGCAGGTAATGACGCAGGAAATTAGGTTCAATCTAAACGGCAGCGACACCGTGTACACCGGCAACCCGGCCGATCGCTTGCTTGACGTGCTCAGAAATGAGCTGCGCTTAACCGGTACCAAGTGTGGCTGCAAAGAGGGCGAATGCGGCGCTTGCTCGGTGATAATAGACGGCAAACTCATAAACTCCTGCTTGGTGGCGATGGGCAGCCTTGAGGGCGCTAAAGTGCTGACTATTGAGGGTTGCACCAAAACACCGCAGTTCGCGGCGCTGGATAAGGCGTATGAATCTGTTTCCGCGGTGCAGTGCGGGTTCTGTATACCCGGTATGATTATGGCCTCTCAGTGTCTGCTGGCCAATAACCCACATCCCTCCGAAGCCGAAATACGCGAGGGAATTTCGGGGAACCTGTGCCGCTGTACCGGGTACAACGCAATTGTAAAAGCGGTAGGCACCGCGGCAGAGGAGGGCAATGGATTATGGTAACGAGCTTTACGCCCCGCAGCCTGGATGAAGCGATACGTCTGCGCCAAAAACCCGAGCTTACCCCCTACACCGGCGGAACCGACCTGATGGTCAACCCGAATGAGGACGCAAGCTACCTTTTCTTGCACAGAGTGCCTGAGATGAAGCGGATTGTAGAGGACGGCGAGTACATTCGCTTTGGCGCGGCCTGCACATACACCGAAGTGATAAAACACCCGCTGACCCCCAATATTTTAAAAGAAGCCTGCCTAAAGATTGCCGCGCCCGCCATACGCAACGCGGGGAGTATTGGCGGCAACATTGCTAACGGCTCGCCCAAGGCCGACAGCGCGCTGATATTTATGGTAGCGGATGCAAAATTGCGGCTTTGCAGTGCCGGTGGCGAGAGGCTCGTGCCTATTAAGGATTTTTACCTTGGGCGCAAAAAACTTGATCTGCGCCCGGATGAGCTCCTTGTCGAGGTGCTGATGCCGCGGCATGGGCTTGACAACTACTACCATGTCAAGGTAGGGGCAAGGAACGCGCTGGCCATATCGCGGGTATCTTTCGCGGGGATTATGGATATAGAGGATGGCAAAATCAGGCGCTGCGCCACCGCTTTTGGCGCGGTCAGCGATGTGATTATCCGACTGGATCAGATTGACCAGATGCTGGACGGCAAGACAATCTCGGAAGCCAAAGAACTCAAAAGCGCTTATCTGAGCGCAATGGACGAGGCGATTGTACCAATTCGCGGTAGGGTTGGGATAGAATACCGCAAGGACGTCTGCATGAATCTGTTGCGCGACTTTTTGGAGGTTAACGGAATATAATTTCCGAATCTGTACTCAAACTAAGAACCTGTGGTCAATGACGAGAGTTGCCACGAGCCGAAGCGATTATTTCGCTAAGAGAAGAAAGATAGCGAAATAATCGGCGGGGTGGTGGCGACTCGAGTATCGACTACAGATTCTAATAAAAAGGGGGTAGCTTTACAAGGTCAGGAGCTCTTGTATTAATAAACACTAGGGACAAGCATGTAGCAAAAAATCTTTGGCCTCAATGACGAAAGGAGCAAATAAACATGAAAAAGCGTTTAATTGTACTTATTGTGGTGCTCAGCCTTCTCCTAGCCGCCTGTGCCCAGCCCCAGCAGGCTCCGGCCCCCGCTCCGACACCTCCAGCCGATGGTGGCGCAGCTGCTGATACAGCTCCCCCCGCAGGTGAAGGTGGCCTGACCTTTGGAAACATCCGCCTGGCGTTCGTTCACGTTGGCGACCCCGCCGATATGGGCTATACCTACAGACAGCACCGCGGCACCACAGATATGATGCTTGAGCTCGGTATCCATCCGGACCAGGTTCTCAACTTCTTTAACATTCCCCCGGGCGGCGCTGCCGACACTGCCATCCTTGAGGCAATCGAGTGGGGCGCTGACATGGTTTTTGCTACCAGCTTTGGACACGGACCCCATATGCTGGAAGCCGCGCGCGCACACCCCGATGTTAACTTCTTCCACGCGACCGGCGACCTTGCTCTGGACGCTGGCCTGCCCAACTTCCACAACTACTTTGGCAATATGTCTCAAGCGCGCTACCTTTCCGGTATTGCTGCCGGCTTGCGGACAGAAACCAACGTACTCGGCTTTGTGGCCGCCCACCCCTTTGCCGAAGTAATCACCGGATTTACCGCATTCTACAAGGGTGCGCTGTCGGTCAACCCCGACGTGACAATGTACGTCATGTTTATGAACGCATGGAACAACCCTGCCCTTGAGGCTCAGATTGCACAGGCCCTTATCGACCGTGGCGCCGACGTTATCGGCCAACACGCCGACAGCCCATCGGCTCAGGGTGTTGCTCAAAACAACGGCGTCTGGAGCGTAGGCTACAACGCCAACATGATTCCCGCGGCCCCGGGCGCAGTGCTTGTCTCCCCGATGTTTGACTGGAGCTACTACCTTACTTATGCCGTATACGAGTTTGTAACTAACGGAAACGTGCGGACAGACTTCTTGGGAAGCATGGAGCCGGGCGGCCAAGGCATGGTTTTCCTTTCTGCGCTTAACCCCAACGAAGGCGTGGTTGCAGAGGGTACCGCAGAAGCTATTGCGGCAGCTGAAGGAGCTATAATTGCAGGGCGCAATATTTTTACCGGCCCGATTTACGACAACGAGGGCAACCAAATTCTCGCCGAAGGTGAAGAGTGGACCGAGCGTCAGTCTGCACCTTCCTGGAGCTACATTGTACAGGGAATAACCGTTATCGAATAGAATTGTAACTCAGAACCTGTATTCTAAAGGGGAGGGGCTGCCCGTCGTGGCCGCAGCCCCTCCCACCTTATTTTGTGAAGACTGGTGGTGATGAATTTGGCGCAGGAACAAACTGCGGTGCAGCCTGCTATCCAAACCCATAACCTGACAAAAACATTCGACCAGGTGGTCGCTAACGACCGGGTGTCGTTTGATGTTCGCAGGGGCGAAATACTGGCTCTGCTGGGCGAGAACGGTAGCGGCAAAACCACGCTGATGAATATGCTTTTTGGCATCTACTTCCCTGACAGCGGCGAAATTGAAGTGGGTGGCAAAGAGGTGAGCATCCTCTCGCCCAAGGACGCGTACGATTTGGGCATAGGCATGGTCCACCAGCATTTTAAGTTGGTAGACATACTCACAGCGGCGGATAATATTGTGCTGGGGCTCGATACCGGCGCGCTGCTAAACCGCAAGGCCTACACGCAGGAGATCCGCGAAATTAGCGAGCGTTACGGCTTTGGGCTGGACCCGGAAAAGAAAATATACAACATGTCTGTGAGCGAAAAACAGACAGTTGAGATTGTAAAGGTGCTATACCGCGGCGCCGAAATACTTATTCTCGACGAGCCGACGGCCGTTCTAACACCCCAGGAGACCGAACGCCTTTTTGTCACTCTGCGCAACATGAGGGAGGACGGCAAGGCAATAGTCATTATCACCCACAAGCTGCACGAAGTTTTGGCGGTTTCTGACCGCGTGCATATTCTGCGCAAGGGCAAGTCGATTGCCACTGTGAACACCGCCGAGACCAACCAGCAAGAGCTGACCGAAATGATGGTCGGCCGCTCCATCAGCCTGAAAATTGACCGCCCTGTGTGCGAAAAATGCTGTGACAAGCTTGACATCAAGGGGCTTAACTGTTTGACACCGGATGGCGTAAAGGCGTTGCAGAACGTCAGTTTTACGCTGAAGGCAGGTGAAATTCTCGGGGTGGCGGGAATCGCGGGCAGCGGCCAGAAGGAGCTTTGCGAGGCCCTGGCCGGTCTCTACCCGGTGGCAAGCGGTTCGGTTATGTTCTGCGACGAAGATGAGGGAAAGATCGAGCTTGCCGGCAAGACCCCAAAAGAGATTGCCCGTTTGGGCGTTAGCATGGCGTTCGTGCCCGAAGACCGTTTGGGCATGGGGCTTGTGGCCAACATGGACATGACCGACAACGTAATGCTGCGCTACTACGATAAGGGCAAAGGCCCCTTTGTTGACCGAAAAAGCTCGCGCACGCTTGCCGAGAGCCTGATTGAGCAGTTAGCTATTGTCACGCCGGGGGTTAGCAAGCCGGTGCGGCGGATGAGCGGGGGCAATGTGCAAAAAGTGCTGCTGGGGCGGGAAATCGCCTCCGCACCTGAGGTCTTGATTGTCGCTTACCCTGTGCGTGGCCTGGACATCAACTCTTCCTACACCATCTACGATTTGCTCAACCAGCAAAAGCAGAAAGGCGTGGCGGTGCTGTTCATCGGCGAGGATTTGGACGTGCTTCTTGAGCTCGCCGACCGCATACTGGTACTCTGCGGCGGACAAATTAGCGGCATTGTCGATGCGGCTGCGACCACCAAAGAAGAGGTCGGACTGCTGATGACACATGTACCCGGCTCCGACACCGACAAACCCGTCGAGGAGGTGAGCAGCTCATGAGCCAGACTTCGACCAGCACCGTCACACGCGCCGAGCACAAAGTACCGCTTATGCGTATCGCCCGGCGAAACACCATGCCGCATTTGCAAGCGTGGTTAATACGCGGGGGTGGACTGCTCTGTGCCCTGTTGATGGGCGCTCTGCTGATTGCCTCGCTTGGGCACAACCCCATAGCTGTCTACGCCGATATGATTAACAGCGCATTCGGTGGTCGTATCGGGTTCAACGAGACTGTGCGCATTGCAGTGCCGCTTTTGGGCGCAGCTCTAGCCGTTGGGCTCGCGTTTAAGATGAAGTTCTGGAACATCGGCGCGGAGGGTCAGATTCTTGTTGGCGCGATTGCTGCTACGTACTTTGCGTTATTCCAATTCGACAACCTGCCCCGGCCGGTGCTGCTGATAACAATGGGTCTTGCGGCAGCTGTAGCCGGCGGGATTTGGGGGCTTATCCCCGCGTTTTTTCGGGCCAAGTGGGGCACCAACGAGACGCTGTTCACGCTAATGCTCAACTACGTGGCCTTCGGGATCATCCTGTATTTGCAGAGTGACCCTTGGCGCAGGCCGGGCACCGACTTCCCGATTATCGATATGTTCGACCTTTCGGCACGCCTGCCTCGGTTGTTTGGCATTCATATCGGGTGGGTGTTGGTTCTGGTGCTCACTGTGCTGGTTCACCTCTACCTTGCGCGCTCCAAGCAAGGGTTCCAGCTCAGTGTTGTGGGCCAGAGCGAGAACACCGCCCGGTACGCCGGCATGAACGTAGGGCGGGTAATTATGCGCACCATGCTGCTTTCGGGCGCGATTGCCGGGTTTGTTGGGTTTATGCAGGTGTCGGGCGCCGACTTTACGCTGAACGAGACTACGGCAGGTGGTGTGGGCTTTACAGCTATAACTGTTGCCTGGCTTTCTCACCTCAACCCGGTTATTATGATTCTGGTGGCTTTCTTTATCGCTATACTTGAGCGCGGCTCAATCCGCATACAGACCACATTTATGATACCGGCGACCATAGCCACCGTGCTTATCGGCATAATACTCTTCTTTATGCTGGCCTGCGAGTTCTTTATCAATTACCGCTTGATTTTCCGCGGCAAGAAGGGGGCTGAGTCGTAGTGGATATTTTTATCAACTTTTTTAACGCAGCCGTTTTGGCGGGTACTCCCCTGCTGTTTGGCACCCTGGGCGAAATTCTCACTGAAAAATCTGGCAATCTTAACCTGGGCGTTGAGGGCATGATGTTCATGGGGGCGGTAAGCGGGCTTGCCGCCGTCTTCCTACTGGAGGTTGGCCTGGGTATTGAGATAGCCGGCGCGCTGGCTGTGTTGATTGCGATTGCGGGTGCGTTTATTGCCGGTGCGCTTGGCGCGTTTATTTACAGCGTGCTGGTGGTCTCGCTGCGCACACAGCAGAACGTTACCGGCCTTGCGCTAACCATTTTCGGCATAGGCTTTGGCAACTTTTTTGGTGAGTACTTTGGCAGGACTTCTCCGATTGGCTTTATGACTGTAAGTCTTAGCGCCCGGCAGGGCTTTTCCAACCTGAGTATACCCGTGCTCTCGGATATCCCTATTCTTGGGCCGCTGCTTTTCAGTTACAACATCTTGGTCTATCTGGCAGTGGTTATTGCGGTGGCAATGGCGTTCTTCTTGAGCCGCACGCGTTGGGGTCTCAACCTGCGCGCGGTGGGCGAAAACCCGGCCACGGCTGACGCCGCGAGCATCAACGTTACCCGGTACAAGTATCTGGCCACCTGCATAGGCGGCGGTATCTGCGGCATCGGCGGTATGTATATTTCGATGGTTACTACATCAGGTGTGTGGGTACATAACTCGGTTCAGGGCTTTGGCTGGATCGCGGTGGCTCTGGTAATCTTCGCCACATGGAGCCCCAAGCGCGCGCTGGTTGGCTCGCTTGTGTTCGGCGGTCTTACCGTAATGCGTTTTTATGTCCCGCTAGGCATACCCATGCAGATTTACGATACTTTCCCCTTCCTGGCGACCATTCTCGTGCTTATAGTTACCAGTATTCGCCAGATTAAAGAGCACAGCCCGCCCGCTCAGCTCGGTATAAATTACTTCCGCGAAGAGCGATAAATACACAGACATACGCAAAAAGACAGGGCAATTGCGCCCTGTCTTTTTGTCTCGGGGGTGAGCCCCACGCGGCCCCTAAGTCCCAGCCCGCAGGCTGAGTCCTGAACCTTGATTTAAACCCGCGGGCGACTAAAAGTCGCCCCTACAACGACCGTGTGGAAAAGCGGGATGCGCAGGGGCGCATCCCCTACAAAGTTAGACCTTGACCTCAAAACCCTCCCAACCCTTGGAGCAATTTTAAAGTTTCAGCTATAGCTTTCCTTCCAGGAAGTATGTCGCCTCCATGTCGGCCACATTGAGGGCGAAAGCGAGCGGGAACCGCTCAAGCGCCTCGCCTACATTGCGTTTGTCCTCTGTTCCGGAAAATCCCATGTGGTAGCGGATTGCAAAGGCCTCTTCCCTGTTCAGGCGGATAAAGCCGCCGACTATGTATACCGATTTTTCCCCGTGGCCGTATGGCAGCTTGTCCTCGTAGTCGTAGGACGGCACCTGCTGCCATTTGCCCTTATCGTCCTTGACATTGCGAAAACCCGGCTTGTACGTGTTCAGCTTGCAGATGTCGTGGAGCAATGCGCAGATTGCCACCGATTCGGGCGGGTAGTCTATCTTGTAGAGCTCGCGCACCCGCTCTCTGGCAAGGTAGGCAGTTAGGCAGTCGTAGGTGTTAAGGCTGTGCTCACAGAGCCCGCCCTCGTAGCAGCCATGGTAGCGCAAGCTTGCGGGTGCCGTAAAGAAATCGCTCTGTGGCGAGGTGATGTACTCCAGCAGTTTATCCGCGCCCTCGCGGGCTATATGCTCCTTGAAGATTGATAAAAACCGTTCCCTGTGCTCCATCGTTAGATTACCTCCCTCTCCACTTTTCTCAGCGGGGCCTGGCTGTTCACATCTATCCAGCCCAGCATATGGTCGAGCACGCTGTCGATTTGGGCGGTGCAGCCACCGACGCAGGCCACCCCCAACACGGCTGTGCGGTGGGTGTCCTGCTCTTCTATTTCGGCCACTGAGACGCCGAATTTATCCCGCAGTTTGCCGGTAATGCTTTTGACCACCATACGCTTGTCCTTGAGCGAGTTTGCCCACGGGACATCAAAAGTCAGCTTGAGCGTTCCAATGCGCACTATTTGCCCTCCTAGTCTTGGCCAACAAAGGCAAGGTAGCCTTTGTAAGCGCTGTATACGTCGGTTTTGCCTACGATTTCCAACGGCGAGTGCATTGACAGAACTGGCACGCCCACGTCCAAAACATCTGCGCCCAGGTTGGCGATAAACTTGGCCACCGTGCCGCCGCCGCCGGCGTCCACTTTGCCCAGCTCACCGGCCTGCCAATCGACGTCGTGCTTGTCAAACAGCGCGCGGATTTTGCCCACAAACTCGGCGCTTGCGTCACTGGTGCCTGCCTTGCCCCGCGAACCGGTATACTTGCTCATCACAGCGCCGTAGCCGAGATAGCAAGTGTTACGCTTGTCGTTGACCTCCGGGAAGGTTGGATCGAACGCGCCGCTTACATCGGCGGAAAGGCACTCGCTGTTTTCAATCACCCGGTGGCCATCCAGCTTTTGTCCTGCCGCCAGCGCCCAGATGAAGTTTTCCAAAAAACGTGAGGCAAGGCCGGTGTTGCCGTCCGAACCGGCTTCCTCTTTGTCTGCAAGGACGTTTACCCAGGTGTATGCGGGTGCGGACGCTTCTAGGCAGGCCATAAGCGAAGTGTAGGCGCAGACCCGGTCGTCGTGGCCATACGCGCCCACCATTGAGCAGTCAAGGCCAATATCCCGCGCGCCCCATGCGGGCACCAGGCAGAGCTCGGCCGAGAGGAAGTCCTCCTCCACGATGTCGTACTTCTCGCTGAGCAGCCGCAGCACGTTCAGCTTGACTTTCTCGCTGACCTTGTCGTCCTTGAAGGGCAGCGAACCCACCAAAACGTTGAGCTCCTCCCCTTTTATACCCTCGGCCAGGGTGCGTTTATTTTGCTCCTGAGCAAGGTGGGGCAATAAGTCGTTTATGCAAAATACCGGGTCGCCCGCGCTCTCGCCAATCTGGACGTTCACCACCTGACCGTCCTTCTTGACGATTACGCCGTGCAGTGCCAGGGGCATCGCCACCCACTGGTATTTGCGTATTCCGCCGTAGTAGTGGGTTTTGAGCATAGCCAGCTGGGCCTCTTCGTATAAAGGCGACTGCTTGAGATCAATGCGTGGGGAGTCGATGTGACTGGCGATTATCTTCACTCCATCGCTGAGCGGGCGATTACCGATTGCGGCAAAAATTAATGCTTTTCCCCTATTGAGCAGGTAGATTTTATCCCCCGGCTTGTAAGCTTTATCAGGGTCGAAGGGCGTGTAGCTATTCTTTTCGAGCAGGTCGACCGCCCACTGGGCACACTCGCGCTCGGTTTTGCCCGCGTCCAGGAACTTTTTGTAGCCCTCGCAAAAATCGAATGCCTTTGCGATCTCCTGTTCGCTCATTTTTATCCCGCTGCTTTTGGGTTTGTGCGCGAGTTTTTCCTGCAATATTTCACCTTGGGTTTTATCTTTGCTCATGCAAGTCCGCCTTTCCGCTAGTTATTAGCCTCAAAATCGTATAGCACCGTGTAGGTATTCTTTGTCGCAAGGACGTTGTATATATACGCGTTGGTCCGCCGAAATGGCGTAGTGTAAAGCGTCAGGCCGTCGTAGGAGAAGCGGCTGTCCTCCAGCCAACGAGTGACGCTTCCCCTGCCGGCGTGATAGGCCGCTAAGGTCTCGCGAACTTCACCAAAGTGGTCAAGGTGAAGGCGCAGAATAAACGTGCCGTAGCGTATATTCACCTCGGGGATGAACATTTCGTCAAAGCTGCGGTTCTCGTCGTCTCCCATTCGCCAGCGGGCCCACTCAAAGGTGTCTTCAGTTATCTGCATAAGTCCGCGCGCATAGGCTTCGGAGACCGCAAGCGGGTCAAAACTGCTCTCGCAGCGGATAACTGCAAATACGAGTGCCGGGGGCAAATCGTTTTGGGCGCTGTAGCGCAGCACGTACTCCTTGTACCCCAGTGGGAAGGCCGCGCGCTGGTAGTGCAACCAAGTGTGGCGCATTCCTACGCTGAGGGCCAGCACCACTATTATTGCAATTGCAAGCAGAAATATTGCGGGCAGGCCCCTGCTGGTCGATTGCTGCGCTTGTGCATCTGCGCTCACTGGGATTCCTCCAGGTCGTAGTCAATTTCAATTTTGTCGATTATGCTGTTTAGTTGCTCGCGCAGCTCGGCTGGGTCTCCGCTGTTGCGGATGACATAGTCGGAGCGCGAAGTGTAGAATTCGTCGTTGTGCTGGGCGCGGATACGGCTGAGCGCACGCTCCTGAGTCAGTTTATCCCGGGCCACAATGCGCTCGAGGCGGATGACTTCCGGGGCTATAACGCTAATGATTTTATCACAGCTGCGGTCGATTCCACTCTCGAATAGGGTGGGGGCATCCAGAAATATTACGGCCGCGCCGGCCGCGCGCAAACACATCACCCTGCGGTCTATTTCCTCCCGGATGTGCGGGAAGATGATTTTGTTCAGCAGTGCTAGTTTTGCCTCGTCGGCAAATACGATGTCACCCAGTCTCTGGCGGTCGAGGTTTCCATTCGGTAGCAATATGCCTTCACCGAAGCTTACCACCAGCTCGGCCAGACAGCAACCGCCTGGCGCTACCACCTGCCGGGCCACCAAGTCGGCGTCAATTACTTTATGCCCAAGGTCGGCGAGGTAGCTGCTAACCGTCGTCTTCCCCGCCCCGGTCTGGCCGGTAAGGCCTATGAATAGGCCGTCGTATTTTTTCATAATCCTTCTCTGTCAACTGCCAGCTGCCTGAACCCGGCGGCTCTTATCAGTCGGTTGTAGACTGCTAGACCTACGCCTTCTTGCCGAGGGGCACGGGCGTAGACTTGGCGCGCACCCTTTTCGTCCAGCTCACGCAAAAGGGCAAACAGCCGCATCGCTTGGGTCTCATCGCTGCCGGACGGGCCCAGGCTTAGGGCGGACAGCGGGCAATCTGCCAACTCTTCTTCGAAGACGAGAGCCCACACGCCCTCACCGGCCTGCTTAGCTAAAAAGCGCTTGCAACTTTCCCAGTTTCCGTGCAGGACTACAACCTCGGCTTTGGGGGCATAGTGTGTGTGCTTAACCCCGGGTGAGGCCACCGGCGCGTCCGGGTCGGGCTTTTGGTATACCACCGGGTCGATGACCACGCTGCCAGCCGCCGCTTTAATCTGCTCGGGGGTTACTGCTCCCGGCCTGAGTACGCGGGGTGCACCATCGGTAAGGCTGACCACAGTTGACTCGACGCCGATATTGCAGGGGCCGCCGTCTAAAATTACCTGTACGCGGCCGGCCAGGTCTTCAAAACAATGGGCGGCGCTGGTTGGACTCGGCCTGCCCGAAATGTTGGCCGAAGGCGCAGCGAGAGGCACCCCTGCCGCTTTAATCAGCTTGCGGGCCACAGGGTGTGCGGGCAGCCTTATTCCAACGCTGTCAAGGCCCGCGCGTGTAAGGGCGGGCACAATCGAACTGCTGGGCAGCACCATGGTGAGCGGCCCCGGCCAAAACCGGCGGGCAAGCTCAAGGGCTGCGTCCGGCAGACGGCTGGTCAGTTCTTTTAGCTCATCCACTTCCGCAATGTGCACTATAAGCGGGTTGTCGGAGGGGCGACCCTTTACTTCGAATATTTTTGCGACCGCACGCTCGTCCAAGGCGTTTGCGGCAAGCCCGTAGACCGTCTCGGTTGGGATAGCCGCTACCTCGCCCTGCCGGAGCAAAGCCGCCGCCTTTTCGATATTTTGCGGGTCACTCGCGTCTAGCAGCTGCGTGGTAAGGTTCACTGGGCGCCGCCCTCCGCGTTTAGCTTTTCAGCTTGGTCGAAGGTTATTAGGGCGTCCAGGGTTTCGTCCAGGTCACCGTTTAGGATAGCCTCCAGCTTGTAGATGGTGAGGCCGATGCGGTGATCGGTCATCCTGCCCTGCGGGTAGTTGTAGGTGCGTATGCGCTCGGAGCGATCGCCGGTACCCACTTGCAGCTTGCGCTGGGAGGCGATCTCGTCGGTTTGCTCGGCCAGCTTTTTTTCGTACAGGCGGGAACGCAAGACTTTCACGGCTTTGTCTCTGTTTTTATGCTGGCTACGCTCGTCTTGGCACTCTACGACTAGGCCGGTAGGCAGGTGAATAATGCGTATGGCGCTCTCGGTTTTGTTGACATGTTGTCCGCCCGCGCCCCCGGCCCGGAATGTGTCTATTTGCAGATCATCCGGATTTATCTCGACTTCGACCTCTTCGGCTTCGGGCAGCACGGCCACTGTGACCGTGGAGGTGTGCACCCGCCCTTGGGATTCGGTCTCTGGTACCCGCTGCACGCGGTGCACCCCGCTCTCAAACTTGAGGCGAGAGTAAGCCCCTTCCCCGTCGATCGAGAACGAGACTTCCTTGTAGCCGCCCAAGCCGGTCTGGTTGGAGGTGTAAACTTCTGTCTTCCAGCGCCTGGACTCGGCGTACATGGAGTACATTCGATACAGGGCCGCCGCAAATAGGGCGGCCTCGTCCCCGCCCGCGCCGCCGCGGATTTCGACTATAACGTTTTTGTCGTCGTTGGGGTCGCGAGGCAGCAGTAGGATTTTCAGCTCCTCGGCACAGCGCTCGCAGATTTCGCGGTTTAGGCTGAGCTCTTCCTCGGCCAGCTGCTTAAATTCTTTGTCCTGGCTGGAGTCGGCAAGCACTTCTTTGGCTTCGTCTACTGCTTTGCTGGCACCCATGTACTCGTTGTATTTTTCAACAACCGGGGCAATGCCCTTGAGCTCCCGCATGAGGGCGGTGTAGGCTTTGTTGTCGCTGGCAATGCCAGGGTCAAGCAATTGTTGGTTTATCTGGTCGTAGCGCTCGGCCACGCTCTTTAGTTTGTCTAGCATGTGTCCTCCTAGATGTTTAGTTGTTAAGTCGCGGTCCAGGCCGCCTACCGTTTATTATAAAGCTTTTTTTCGAAAATAACAACCAAAAATAAACAGGCCGGCCGATTTTGGCGGTATGATTGCACCGCCCGGTGAATATGGATAAAGTGTGAAACGTTAATATCATAGCTCGTCTCGTTTGAAAACATGTGGTGGGGGCCACATGCCGCGTATAAGTGTGGCAGAAACACCGCGTATACGCCATCAGCTGCGAACTCTGCGAGTGCGTAAACTTGAAAAAGCAGAAAGCGCCTTTCGAGTTGAATGACTATATCAGGGAGTGCAAAGTCAAAGGAGGAGACAATGGATTTATACAAGCCGGAGGGCATGTTGATCGATACTCGCGAAAACAAGCAGAGCCTTAGCAGCATCGCCGCGCTGGAACAGGCAATGGAAACGCAAAAAATCCTTGAGGCCAGAGCAGTTGTATGTGACTCGGGGCACAATCTTATCGTAGATTTAGGCTGCTGCAAGGGGGTTATCCCCCGCGCACAGACAGTGTTGGGAATCGAGAGCGGTACCATGCGCGATATCGCCATTATCTCGCGGGTGAATAAGCCGGTTTGCTTTATGGTTACCGGGTTCGCGCAAAAAAACGACGAGACCTTCGCCTTGCTCTCCCGCAGTAAAGTACAGGAAAAGTGCCGAGAGCAATACCTAAACAAGCTGAGCCCGGGTGATATAATCCCGGCGGTGGCCACTCATTTAGAAAGTTTTGGCTGCTTCGTAGACGTGGGCTGCGGGGTGACTTCGCTAATCTCTATAGATTCTATTTCGGTCTCGCGCATTTCTCACCCACGTGATCGTTTCCGCAATGGGCAGCAGTTGCTGGCTGTGGTGAAGTCCCTGGGCGCCGACGGACGGATAACCCTGACCCACAAGGAACTGCTGGGTACTTGGGAGGAGAACGCTTCCCTCTTTACCCCTGGGGAGACAGTGGCGGGGATAGTTCGCTCTGTGGAAAAGTACGGCGTCTTCATCGAGCTAACACCAAACCTTGCAGGTCTTGCCGAAGTCAAGGAGGGCGTCTTCCCCGGACAACAGGCCAGCGTCTACATAAAAAACCTGTTACCTGAAAAAATGAAAATCAAGCTAATAATCGTTGACGCGTTCGACGCCGCTTACTACCCCGAGCCGCTGAATTACCACCTTACCCAGGGGCGGATTGAGCGCTGGCAGTACTCGCCCGACAGCTGCGAACGGGTGGTGGAGACGGTGTTCGGTGACGAATAGAGCGACCAGCAAAAAAGCGGATACCTTTGCGGCATCCGCTTTTTTGTTGCTTTGTTAAGCTGTTCTGCGCATTATTTCAACCAGGTCCCTGGCAAGGCGTTGCTGGGGATCCGCATCGGGCGAAAGCTCCGGCATTGTGTTGAGCACCCGGTTGCGCACATGGGAAAACTCAAATACAACAGATACATTGGCCCAGCCTTCAAGTTCGCGCAAGATTTTTTCTTCGCTGTCTTGGTGGGCGCTGTTTATCTGGCTGGCCATATGCGCTTGCAACTCAAACAGTTCCGCGCGCCACCTGGGTGGCAGCCCGTCGATAAATCCGGCGCTCGCCAGCAGCCAGGCCGGGGTAAGGTCGTGGTAACTTACAATCAAGTGGGCTGGCTCCACAAAGCTTAGGTACTCGCCCGCCAAAACTTCCGCGGATATTTGGGCCGCGTTTGCTTGCCCCATCAGGAAGCTCTCAAGCCGCTGCCGGTCGGTATCGTAGTGGTTTACCTTACCATCCTGGCCGGCTAGGCGAGTAAAAGGCTCTTGGGCCCCTTGGTATGAAGATGTTAGAATTTCAGCGCCCAAAAAGTGGTGGTACCCACCCGGGGAAAAGTCGATTAGCAGGTGCTCCGCGCCCTGGAAAAAGGCTACAAGCGGTACAACGCCGTGGTTCTCACGCAGGGAAAATTCAAGGATACTAATGGTGGTTTCCGCGTTTGCCCGCATAAGGAAGTTTTGGACGCCATGGTACAAAAACGGAGTGGCAGTCGCCGCCAGGGGCCGGCAGAACTCAAGCTGCTGCCTTTCGTTCAGTAAAGCGATCTGCGCTCTGCCGGCCCGCAAATCCGCATCCGGGGAAGCGCTCAGCTGAACTCTGGCAGTTAGCTGGCCACCCGTACGCGTTTCCAGCTGGCCGGCAAAATCCTGGGCTGCGTTTACAAGCACGCTACCCGCGTCTCGCGAGACAGCAATGACAACTTCGGAGGGTTGCCGGCTCTCCCAAACTGGGGGCAAAACTGCCGGCGGCTGCGCCGGGGTAGGAGTAGCCGGCTGCCCAGAGCACGCGCCCAAGAGCATTAAGGCGGCAAACACCGCAGCTAATCGTATTTTCATTATGTAGTCGGCCCCCTTTACAATGGCTCTGTGTACATTGTACCAGAAAGTTGGCGCGTCTGCAAAGGCTGCGGGGCAGGATTTTCTGCCAGTTGTAATGGTTATATCTGTTGCAATTGTGTTTATTTATGTTTATAATAAATACAATTGAAAATATCAATGTGCATAATGAGTAACGGTAAAAATATATGCGCCTACAACAACGCTGTTTCTTTCCCGAAAGCGCCGAGTATGACTGGCGTAACCAAAGGCCAATGCAGTGTGAACAGGAGGGCACGAAGTGGATTTTAAGCAGATTGAGGCGTATGTTAAGGTCGTTGAGTTTGCTAGTTTTTCCAAAGCGGCGGAAGCGATTTTTCTCTCTCAGCCTTCGGTGAGCATATATGTAAGCGCCCTTGAAAAAGAACTGGGCCAGGCACTGATAAACCGCACAACCAAAGGGGTTTCCCCTACGCTGGCAGGTAAGATTTTTTACGAAAACGCTAAGGAAATTCTCGCGCTCAAACACAACACAATTGAGCGGATACGGAATTTGGCCGGAAACCTTAGCGGTGAGATCAGCATCCTAGCGTCAACCGTACCGTCCCAGTATATACTGCCCGAAATCCTGGCCCGCTTCAGCAAAATTTATCCCGATATTTCGTTTAATGTAAGACAGGGAGACACTTTGAAAGTTTCTCGCGGTATAGCCGCGCAGGAGGCGGAAATTGGTTTTTCGGGCGGCATAATAGAGAGCGACAAATGCAGCTTTCGGGAGTTCATGTCTGAGGAAATAATTTTTATCGCACCCTACCAAAAAGAGTTTCTGGAGCCGCGAGAGCACTCCCTCGAGGAGCTTTTGTATAAGCACCCATTTGTCTCAAGAGAGAGCGGTTCAGGCACAAAGTCGGAATACGAGAACTTCTTCGCCTCGCAAGGCGTCGACCTTAGCCAAGTCAATTCCAGCGCGAGTTTTGACAACACCCAGAGCATAATAAACGCCGTAATAAGCGGGCTTGGGGTTTCTGTCGTGTCTGAATTCGCAGCCAGGGCCTTCATTGCACAGAATATGATTGTGCCGCTCAAGCTAAAAGCAAAGCTGCCCCAAAGAAAATTCTGCTACGTGCTTAAGAAGAATTTTTCGCATTCTCACCTGGTGGATTTGTTTGTTGAATTCCTGAACGCCAAATAGTTGCCGCGCGAATATCTCAATTGACTGGGGCGTGCGTATGGCGTATAATCTATAGAGACAAATGGTGCCGAATAATCAAATTCCCGGAGGTTTTAAGATGAATTTACTCGAGTTTGCAAAAAACAATATGCTGGTTTTGGACGGCGCCATGGGTACTATGCTGCAGAGCGGCTTTGATGTAAACAGCATTCACAAAGCCTACCTGGAGGCAGGCGCTAACATAATATTGACTAATACTTTTAGCGATAGCTCGGATGAGAACATTGCGCTTTCCGTGAAGATTGCTAAAAATGCAGCAGTCGACTACGACGCTTACGTTGGGGCGGATATCGCACCGACCGGTCAGTTTTTCGAGCCTTTGGGCAAACTTGGTCAAGACGAGGCATACGACATATTCAAACGGCAGGTGCTGGCGGCCTACAAGGCCGGAGCCGACGCCATTTACATCGAAACTTTCTCTGATTTGCTTGAGGCGGAGATCGCGGTGCTCGCGGCGAAAGAGAACTGCAGCTTGCCCATATTCTGCACGATGACGTTTGATGCAAACATGCGAACTTTTATGGGTGTGGACATACCCTCGATGGCACACTCGCTTACCGAGGCCGGTGTGGATTTTTTGGGCATCAACTGCTCGGTCGGCCCCGCGGAAATGAAAAATATGGCGGCAGAGCTTATGAGGTGCACCCACCTGCCGGTAGTAATTAAACCGAACGCAGGCCTGCCAAGCATGGAAAACGGCAACATTGTTTACCACGTCACCCCCGAGGGGTTTGCGCAGGAGATGGCGGCAATTGCAGACCTGGGCGTCGCGGGAATAGGTGGTTGTTGCGGTACAACCCCAGCATTCATCGAAAAGCTTGCCGACATTGCGCGTGAGGGTTTGCGCCCCCGCAAACCATAAAAGATACGTATCCCATATTTTAACCGTGGCGCCACCCTAATAGGGTGGCGCCATTTATATTATAGCTTTAGCGCAACTTAACCCCCGGTTTTACCGGGGGCGATAAAAAGCTTTAGCAATAGAAAGCCTCCTGTAGTAGACTAGCAATTGGTTTGGCGACCGCATTACAAGCAACTTA
>Ga0131853_10000288_pt1 | contig 89921 bp, 82 predicted proteins | sample TergutLab28metaG_FD_92764 | JGI IMG/M metagenome (GOLD analysis project Ga0131853, IMG submission 92764) | Labiotermes labralis P1 segment gut microbial communities from Petit-Saut dam, French Guiana - Lab288 P1 (version 2) (version 2) | ecosystem: Host-associated > Arthropoda: Insects >...
AATTTTTATTTGCTTTCTATTGCTTTTTATTGCCTTTTATATCTTCTTTGTTTCTTTTCCTTCTCCGCCCCCTCCCGATTCCATTTCGAGATTGGGTTCTTTCATTTCGCAATTATTTAATAACATCAGAAAATCTGATGTTAGGATATTGTGAAAGTTTATTTTTGTCAAACCGGCAGCATCACTTCCCCGATTGCGCGTCGAAATTACGGAATACGCTCGCGTGGCTTTTGTACGCCCCAAAGCGGGCGTAATAGGGCGTTAACTCCGCATCGTGGCAGATGTCTATCATATATAAATCCTTACATTCTTCAAGCATCAAACGTACGAGTTCGCTACCGATGCCTTTACCTTTGTGGGATTCGACGACTTCAAGCAACGGGATATATGCCGACAGCACGCCGTCGGATACGGCGTTGATAAACCCGACGACTTTACCGCAATCCTTATCGATTGCGACGAACGCGCGGTAGCTGCCGCGTAATAATTTTAAGTGCGTCGTCGGACCCGGCGGATTCGGCCAGCCAACGAAAAAGCCCATCAGCATATCCTCCGTGATGCCTGTCAAATCCTTTGTGTATAGGATGTTCATTCCCCTTCCACGAATTTTACGCTTACCAGCTTGCTTACGCCCTGCTCCTGCATGGTGACGCCGTACAGGCGGTCGGCGGCCTCCATGGTGCCTTTGCGGTGCGTGATGATGATGAACTGCGTACCGTCGGTGTATTGCTTGAGGAACTGCGCGAAGCGGACTACGTTTGCGTCATCGAGGTTGGACTCGATTTCGTCCAGCACGCAGAAGGGCGACGGCTTTAGACGGAGGATGGCGAAAAGCAGGGCAATCGCCGTCAGCGCCCTTTCCCCGCCGGATAATAAAAGCAATGTTTGCAATGTCTTGCCCGGTGGTTGGGCGGTGATTTCGATGCCGGATTCCAGCATATTCCCTTCGTCGGAGAGGCGCAGGGACGCGGAACCGCCGCCGAACATCTCGCGGAAGACTTCATTAAAATGGTGCGCGATTTGCGTGAATTGCGACAGGAATTGCTCCTCCATTTGCGCGGTGAGCGTTGCGATTAGTTCGAGCAGGGCTTCCTCGGCTTGTTGGATATCGTCGTGCTGGGCGGTCAAGAAGTCGTGGCGCGTTTTAACTTGCTTAAATGCTTCGATTGCGCCGATGTTGACGTCGGTGAGCGCCGCAAGTTCGGTTTTTAGCTGCTGGTGTTCGCGGCGGAGGGCCGTCTCCGAAATATCCGCGCGCTTGTGGGAAAGGGCTTGCTGGTAGGTGAGTTCGTATTCTTCCCAAATTTCATTGTGCAGGCGGTGCCCGGTTTGGTGGAGCTGCTCCTTGCGCATTTCCAGGCGGGTGAGTTCCTTTTCCAATAGGGAGGATTCGTCGGATTGGTTGCGTTCGTCGGCTTCCACGCGGCCGATGGCTTCGTCCAATTGGGTTTTGGCGGTTTGCGCGGCGGAAAGGTTTTGGCGGGTTTGGGTTTGGACGGTTTGCAGGGCGGATAGGTCAACGGTAAGTTGTTTTTCCTTTTCCTCAATTTCGCGCGTTTTTTTTTGCGAATCCTCAATTTCCCGCAGAAGGGCCTTTTTTTCCTCCGTCAATACGGCTTCGTCCCTTTCCAATCGAGCGATATTGGTTGACGCGGCGGTTTGCAACTCGGTTTGGCGGCCGATTTCCACGCGGAGCTCCGTTAGAATGCTTGATTCGTCCGAAAACAATTGGCGTTTTTGGTGGAATTCGCGTTGGTATTCCTCCAGGCGCATACGGGCGTTTTCGAGTTCGCGCTCCTGCTCGGTTTGCGCTTGCTTGGCATGGCGGATCGCTTGGTTGGTTTCCACCAGCTTAGCCATAAGGGCGTCGTTTTCTTCATGGTATTGGACAGCCGATGCGCGCAGGGTTTCCAAGCCTTGCTCCACGAGGGCGCAACGCTCCCGTAGGGTTTGTGCCTCGACCCCCAAGGATTGATGGCGTACCCGCGTGCGTTGCAGGGCTTCGTTTGTAGCGGCGCATTTATCGGAGTGGCTTTTTAACGTTTTGGCTATCGCGTCAAAGGATTTTTGTAAGGAAGCGATTTGTTCGGCCAATTCGGAAACTTGCCGCGCGCGGCCGATCAGCCCGCCGGAGCCGCGTTGGATGCTTCCGCCCGTCATCGCTCCCCCGGGATGCAGCCGTTCGCCTTCCAGGGTTACGAGCTTGTAGGAAAAACGATGTTTTTTATGTATGGCCAGCGCGTTGTCCAATCGATCGACGATAATAATATCGCCCAGCAATTGCGCGATGACGCCGCTATATTCCGCGCCGTATGACACCAATTCGGACGCCGCCCCGATAAAGCCCGCCTCGTTTGCGATTTTCCGCACATCGGTTACACGGCCCTTCACTGCCGTTAAGGGCAGGAAGGTCGCCCTGCCTTCGTTCGTTTTCTTCAAATATTCGATGGCGCGTTTCGCGTCTTCCTCGGTTTGGGTGACGATGTTTTGCGACGCGCTCCCCAGCGCGATTTCGATCGCGGTTTCATATGGGGTAGGTACGCCGATGAGCTCGCCCACCGCGCCGCATATACCCGAAAAACTTTTATCGGTTTCCCGCTTCCGCAAGATCGACTTGACGCTGCGGAAGTATCCTTCGTGTTGGTTATGTAAATCCTCCACGGCGCGGTGTTTGGCGCGGGCGGCGGTGAGGGATTCCTGCGTATTGCGGTATTCCTCATTGATTTCGCGCAGTTCTTCGTTTAGCTTGGCCAATGCGTCGGAATACGCTTCTGCTTGCTCTTCCGCGCGGCGGGCTTCGTCTGTGCGAGCGGTAAGGCTCTTTTGCATTTCCGCGAGGGCCTCTTCTTGGGACTCGAGTTTTTCTTCCAATTGCTCGATGTTGATGTCCAATTTTTCCTTGTCTTCCTCCAAGCGGCGGTAGCGGCTTTCCGCGTCGAGGACCTTTGCCTTATGCTCGGTGATCAAGTTGCCTTGGTTTAGGATTTCTTGGTTGTACGCGGCCATTTCCGCCGCGCTTTCCTCTTCGGCGGTTACATATTCGGCGGAACGGCCTTGGTGTTCGGCCAACTCCGCGCGGAGCTTTTCGAGCGAGGCGGCGGCTTTCGCGCGGTTTTCTTCTTCGCTTGCGCGTTCGTTTTCACGCTCGAGCAGGGCAGCGCCGCGCTTGTCCGCTTCGCCCCGCAGGCGGATTTGGTCGGTCACGAACTGGGCCGCCTGGCTGACGAGCAATTCACGCATACCTTCCTTTTCGGCGACGGCGGTCGTCGTTTCCAGTAAGGCTTCGTTGGCTTGGCGGTAACGAACGTCCGCGTCGGCGGCTTGCTGCTTTAACGCTTCCTCGGCGTCGCGCGCCATCGCCAAGCGGTTTTTGCCGTCGGTGGATTGGGCGTAGGCGTTGGCCAGCGTCTCCTCGGTTTTTTCCAATTCGATTTCCATTTTACCGACTTCGTTCAAGAATATATTGATGTGCGTTTCCTTATATTTGTCGCGCAGGGCGAGGTAGTGTTTGGCTTCTTCGGCCTGTTGCTCAAGCGGTTCGATTTGTTCATCCAATTCAGCAATGATGTCGGATACGCGGGCGCGGTTTTGCCGTTCGCGCTCCAAGCGGGTGAGCGTTTCGTGGCGGCGGGCCTTAAACTTGCTGATGCCCGCGGCTTCCTCGAAGATATGCCGTCTGTCTTCGGAGCGCGCGCTCAGGATTTCGTCCACGCGGCCTTGGCCGATGATCGAATACCCGTCGCGGCCCACGCCCGTGTCCATGAACAATTGCTGTATATCCTTTAAGCGGCAAGGCGTTCCGTTGATCGCGTACTCGCTTTCACCCGAGCGGTATACGCGGCGGGTGATGGTTACCTCGGGGGTGCCGAGTGATGAAAGCGTGTTGTCCGAATTATCGATTTGCATGACGATTTCCGCAAAGCCCAAGGGCTTGCGGTGCGCCGTGCCGGCAAAGATGATGTCCTCCATTTTGGTGCCGCGCAGTTGCTTGGCGGATTGCTCCCCCAGCACCCAGCGCATGGCGTCGGCAATATTGGACTTGCCGCTGCCGTTGGGCCCCACCACGGCGTTCAAGCCCGCGCCGAAGCTCAACTGCACGCGCTCGGCGAAGGATTTGAAGCCGACGAGCTCCAATTTCTTCAAGTACAAATATTACAGCCCCTAAAATGTTACGGTATCTTTACAGCGAGAGATTATGCTATAATTAAACCGTTAAGGCAAGTATTTCATTTTCGCTCGGGAGGAATGGGAATGGTAAGGTTTATGGCGGGCCAAAAAGGCCAGGGCAAGACGCGCAAGCTCATCGACATGGCAAACGACGCGGTTAAGCAAGCCGACGGGCATTTGGTGTTTATCGACGACGATCGGCGGCATACCCGCGATATCAGCCGCGACATACGCTTCGTGGAGGCGGGTAAGGGTGTGTTGTCCAATTACCGCGAATTCGTGGGCTTTATTTTGGGCATCCTGTCCATGGACGCGGACGTGGAACATATATATATTGACGGATTATGCAATATTGTGAAAACGCTTGACAACAACGAGAGTTTGCAAAAACTCAACCGCAAGCTGGAGGCTATTTCGCATCGGGACGGCGTCAAATTTACCATAAGCGTGAACTATGAACCGGATACCTTGCCGGATGATATACAAGCGTTGTTAATGTAGTAAAAATTTATGCGGTAAAATGAAAAATAACTTTTGCTCGCGGCGAGCAAAAGTTATTTTTATGGGGAAAAGTACCTTTTTATCGGCGGGTGTTATCCATACGGGTATTGTAATCGTAAAAATACAGGATATATTCGCGCAATAAGGTTGGCAGCAGATGCAAATCCCCGTAGCGGAATATTTCACCGCGGGCGCTTACGAACAGAACCGATTCGGGGTCGCTCGGAACACCCGGCAGTCTGATGGATATGGTCATTGACCCGTCCGCGTTATAAAGCCAATCACCCAAGTATTGTTTCGAATCGGGGTCATCCATTAATTCATGAAGGTGCGGACCCGTCCAAATGTGCGCGTCGGGGAGGGGGGTGGGCCGCGGGGAGGGTAAGTCGGTCCCGCCTTGCAAGATAAAGTCCACCGCCCAATTGACGGGGATGTAACCGGAATTAAAAATTGTACCGTGTAAGCGGAGTGTGCCGATATCCTCGCCGCGCACCGCGAATAAAAATTCCCAATAATCCGCCGGGGTTGGCGCGAGGGCGTTACCCCGTTCGTCACTCATAAAAAGGGGCATATAAAGTTCCCCTTGGTCGTCGATGTTGAAGGCATTCGCTTCAAACGGCAACGGTTCAATCCTTTCGCCTTCCGCGTTGATGAAAAAGGGTATGATAAAAGCGCCGCCGTTATTGCGGAATTGAAGGCGCAGCAACCCATCATCGTAATGTATGGCGCTGATACTTGCAACGCGGTCTGCTCCGTTAGAGGTATCGGGAATATTGGGCAGCAGGTAATAAAAACGGGTGATATTCCTGTCGGTTCCCAACGTTGCGGGGTTTTTTAACAATTCGGGCAGGTTTACGGGGATTTCCCGCTCAACTTTGTCCGTCAAGTTGTAAGCCATCGATACGATGTTATACGTCAGGGCACGCGGGTTCGCGTCCCCGATGTCCACCCCTTCATCCAGGGAAGGACGGGACATACGGCTGTGCAGCAGCACCTGTCCGGAGGCTTCGTCACGGTCAATGACCGTAAGGGAAGTGGAGTGTCCGCGGTTGTCGGGCGAATAGCTCCCGCTGCCCCACGTCCGCCCCCCCGAAATGCTCAACGAACGGTCGGTAAACCTGAGGTAATGGAAAACGTCCGTATCATTCTGCCAATAATAGGTGTTCCAATTGCGCTTACCCGTCAAATCCTCCAATAGCAGGTACACGTCCACATAATCGCCGTCAACGCCGATGGCGACCAACTCCACGTAGACGCCGTCCTCGGTGGTGGTACTGCCCACGCGGTATATATCGTCGAAATCGCGGTTGGCGAAGCCGATGGGCTGCAGCCACGCGGCTTCCTCCGAACCCAATAAGGACGAAAGCCACTCAAAGCCGCCGCGGCGGTAATACGCCTGCGCCGATATCATCGTGGTAAATAACAGAAGGCACGCCGCAAACAACGCGGCAACGTTCCGCTTGTTAAAGCGGGCGGGTCGCTTCGCCGCCATTTTCGCTTGTATACCGGCCAACGCTTCCTCGGGGGACGGGGCGGGGGCTTGCCCGAAGGCTTCTTTATACTTGTTATCCAACTCGTCACGTTTCATGTTTGTTCGCTCCTTTCGATGAAAACCTTTAGCTTGTTTTTCGCGCGTTCGTAACGTTTGCGCAGGGTGGCGGCGCGGATGCCGAAGCGTTCCTCCAATTGGGCATAATCCATATCCTCGACGGCGCGGCTGTAGAACAAGGCGCGGTCGGCGGGGGACAACGCTTCCATGGCGGCAATCAGCACGGGGTCGATGAAGGGCTCGGGCATCTCGTAAGCGGTTTCCTTTTTCACGGGAAAAAGCCAACGCCGCTTGCCGCGCAGAATGTTCAAGCAGGTATTGTAAGCAATCCTATAAAGCCACGCCCCGTAGTTCTCCCGCAAACGCAGGGAAGCCTCCGCCTTGTGCGCCTTGATGAAGGTTTCCTGCATGGCGTCCTGCGCGTCGTGGTAGTTGCACAATATGCCCAGGCAATACTTGAAGATGGCCTTGCCGTAGCGTTCCAGGGCTTCTTCCAAGCAAAAACCCCCTTACCTATAACCGTCGCGCGACAGCATATAACAATAAGACACGGGTGCGAAGTTTTTTGTGACAGAAACGCGCATATCACTTTTTGTTGAATTAACGAACATTATGTGCTATCTTGAAACCGAGCAATCAAAAAGCAAGGCGGTTGGCGACACTTCCGTAAAGGAGGTGAAACCATGTCTGTATATGAAGCTGTAACCTTAATATTTTTGGCTATGATGTTAATCATAGCATTGGTGAAGCTGATGATTTACATCGCAGATATATTTTCCAAAAGAAAATAACCGCCCCCCGACAAGGTAACGGTTATTTTGATTAACTAAAGCCGCGTCAACCGCTTTGCGGTTGCTCATTGTTATTCTACCAACTCTCCCTTGTTTATACAAGGGGGTTTTTAATTTTCATAAACGCGGTCAAACAAAATGAGGGTGTCAAGAACCGATTGTAAATTCATAAAAATTACTTCATTCAATGAAGATGATTAATTATAAGATGGTTACGGGGAGTATTGGAAAGGAACCAAATTATTTTGTCAGTAATTCTTCTTCAAGATTTTCAAGGGCAACGCGTACAGCTTCGACAACAAATGCAGTAAAGGTACATTCTCTACCTTCAATAGCTTTATTAACGGCTTCAATTATATTGGTAGGGAAACGTATGCTTTTATTAACGGTGGCAGGAACAACGGGAATTTTGAACTTTGCCATAAATGACACCTCGCATTTCAATTGTAATGCGGGCATCATACAGAGGATAAAATTTTACATCTGCCTTACATAAGTAGCACATATGTGTTGCAAACAAAATTTTTATATGGTATTGTTTCATTAAAATCGGTATATATTCCTAACTCGATATGTACGCATATGGGGTTGTGATATACAGTAAATAAAAATCAAATTATGAGGAGGATTCAAATGAAGGGGATTTTAGTTGTAGGGGTAATTTTGGTGGTTGTAGCTGTTTTTGTTACCGGTTGCGGTGGTGGGGGAAATGATAGTCAGCCTACTATGAACCAGCAAGGACAAACAGAGGTTCCATCAAGTGGGGTTGGTAACGCTGAAAGTGGTAATGTACCTGTTGAACCAAGTCCGACAGTTTCCCCTGATGTGGGGGGAGAAGATAATTCGGGTGATGACAATGGAAATGGTAATGGGGATAATGGGTCGGATGCTACGACGACACCAATACCAACGGATACACCTATTCCTGTAGAAACGCCTAGTCCTGTGGATACACACAGGGTAATCAACATTGATGAGTTAGAAACATTAGAGAGTAATTGGGGTTTTTCATTAAAAGTACTGAGTGGGTGGACATTCCCAGATGAAGGCAGAGATGTAATAATAGACCCCAGCGATGATGGAATAGTGCGTGGTTCACGTTGGTGGGACCCAATAAATCGTGAATATCTTGACAGTATTGAAAGATATATGGCTACAATGGAAGAGCAAGGAAGTGCTGAATTTATACAACATTCTGAGAGTTTGGTAATAAACGGATTTGATGTATTTCATTATATTCTGCACTTATTTAATGAAAATACGGGTAGGACACATATATTTAGTAATTTTTTATTTGATATACCGGACGATTTACCTATTATGGTAAGCTATTTGCGGCTTGATGATTCACCCGATTATTCAGAAGATTATTATTGGATGATTAGAACTTTTGAATTAATAGATTAAATATTTAGTCGATGTAGGTATGTTAAAAGATGTGCGCGGACATAAAAAATTATTATTTAACTAAGTGGAATAAAAAGTATAAGTCACGAAACCAATATATGATTAAAGGGGAATTTACATGAAGAAGATTTTGCTGGCAATCTGTGTGACATTGGCAATGGTGATGTTGTTGGGTATGAACGTGCAAGCAAACACCGCAAGACCGATTATCATAAATGTAGTGCAGGAGGAATTACGGGCAAACGATTCACACGATTTGGTGCGGTTGACCATTACAACGAATACGGTTGTTGATACAGTATGGGTCAGACATTCGACACCCGAATTGTTTCCCAGGGCGCAGTTGGTTAATACAACAACAAATGTAAAAACATGGGAAATTAGCTTCACTCCGTCAAACCCGGGGTCGCAATATGTGTCGGTAGAAGCAAATAGAGGGTTTGTATCAGGCGGGGCAAGACATAGGTTGTTTGTGGTTTATCCGACGTATGCGCATCTGCATGAAATTATTATACCTAGCGGGTATAGGTATTCGGGGCTTTCATCTGAAAGTATGTTAGTAATAAGAAATAATGATGGGTTATCAGGGCTTGCAAATATATACGGTGAAATAGTTGTCCCTGCGAAATATAATGATGTACGGTCTTTTCCCGAAGGCTTAGCGGCTGTAAGAGTTGGTGATTCTGCTACAGGGTTATGGGGATTTATTGATATAAACGGTCGCGAAGTAGTCCCGCCTCGTTATCATGCGGTGGGTAATATTATTAACGGTTTTGCGCAGGTTCGTGTAGGCACATCTTCCGAAAGATTTGAGGATTGGCGTTTTGGTTTTGTTAATAGATTGGGTGTAGAAATAGCAAGACCTATTTATGGTCAGGTTCGGAATTTTTCCGATGGATTTGCGGCTGTTCAAGAAGCAAATGGAACTAAATGGGGTTTTATTAATGAAAGGGGTAATTTAGCTATCCCTTTTAGGTATCCCTCACTTTCGTATTTTCATAATGGTTTTGCATTGGTACGCGATGAATGTTGTGATTGGTTTTGGAATCATAATGGGTTGCCTATGTGTGGTGCGAGGACAAATGGGATGGCATTAATAGATACAAGAGGAGATGAGGTTCGGTTTATTCAACACGCTTGTTCAAGTGCAAATAGTACTGTCGCTAACTATTTTTCCTTTTTCAACCTTTTTGGTCCTGAGCCTTCACTAGCCCTATCAGAGGGTCTTATATGGGTACGAGACCCACAAACAAATTTATTAGGGCTTGCTGATATAATGGGGAATGTTCTAACGCCATTCAAATATAGTGATACAAGGAGAGGTTTTAACGAAGGAATGGCGTGGGTAAGTGTTTCTACCCAACAAAATGAACTGTGGGCTTTACTTGATAATAAAGGTAACGAAATAGTGCGCCCAATGTATGAAGAAGTATCGAACTTTTCAGAAGGTTTGGCAGCTGTGTGGCGTGACGGTTATGTTGGATTTATAGATAAAGAAGGAAATGAGGTAATAAAACCAAATAAATATAGTAATGTTGGTGCTTTTATTAATGGTTTGGCACCGGTACAAAGTAGTAATGGGTTATGGGGTTTCATTGATACAAGTGGAAATATAGTTGTACCACTAGAATATACGATAGTTCAATATGATGGTATTGTTATGTTGTTGGGAAGCGGAATTACACATAGATTTAGTATATCAATTGGTGGACGTGTGACAGATGCTATTACACCAAGAACATGGAAAGCCTACAGGGTAACCTTTGAGGATTTCCCGCCTAATAATTAAACCAAATAAATTCCGAAGAATAAAGGGTATAAAAAGAACCTTTTGCGGAAGGTTCTTTTTTATGTGGTGGATTTGAAACATTTATTGGTATATAAACGCGGAAAGTCACCATAAACGCGATGAGACGGTGCGGAGGGATGTGTAAGTGCGCCTACGAAATCGGGTGATTAGCGGCGAACGCGAGGTTAGCGGCACCGCTTGGTTCGCTTGCGAAACAAGCACAGCCGCTTACCGAGCGGAGCCGATCATCACCCGATTTCAGTGAGCGCGCGTCACATCCCTCCGCGCCGTCGTCCCCCGTTTTAAGCAAGCAAACATAACCCGACGCAATAAGTTTAGATGGTATAATCCCCGTACCCTATACTCTCCCCGAAGGAGGGATTCGCATGGATTGGCTTGCCCGTATGAACGCGGCGCTCGCGTACGTGGAGGAGAATTTAGACGGTGACATCGATTATGAAGCGATGGCGCGTATCGCGTGCTGTTCGTCCCATAATTTCTTTCGGATGTTTTCGTTTATCACGGACGTTTCGCTGGCCGAATACATCCGCAGGAGGCGCTTGACGCTGGCGGCGATGGAGCTGCGCTCAAGCGGTACGAAGGTCATCGACCTGGCGGTGCGCTGGGGTTATGATTCCCCGGTATCGTTCTCGCGGGCGTTCGCGCTCTTGCATGGGGTTACGCCGACGGCTGCGCGCGCCGACGGTGTGACATTAAAAGCCTTTCCGCGGATTTCCTTCAATATTTCGATTAAAGGAGAGAAGGAAATGGATTACCGTATCGAAACGAAGGAAGCGTTTAAGGTGTTCGGCATCGAGGAGGTTTTCAAAGCGGAAGCGGGCGGACCCGAAGCGCTCATCAAAATGGACCCCGCTATCAGGAAGCCGAGCGACTTGTGGAACGATTGCCACGCGAACGGGGCGTACGAAAAATTGAGCGCCGCAAGCGGCAAGCTCCCCGCGTTCGTGAACCAAAAAATGTGCAGCGTACACGCCGTATGCGATTACAAGGAAACGCCCGCGGGGACTTTCCCGTATATGTTGTGCGCCTTCGAAGGCACGGGAAGCAAATCCGACGGTTACGCCGTCGTGGACATCCCCGCGCATACGTGGGCGATCTTCCCGTCGGAGCGGTTCCCGTGGGACGATTGCGGCAGGGTGATGGGTACGCTGTACAAGCGCATCTTCTCCGAATGGCTGCCGACATCCAACTACGAGCAAGTGGGCAGCCTGGACATGGAGTTGTACGGCGGTGACGATGACATGGGGTACGTGGAGATTTGGCTGGCGGTGAAGAAGAGGGCATAACCTCCATGGAATAAACCCCCATCCGCTACGCATAGGTTGGTAAAGACCCGTGCAAGCGGAAGGGGGTATTTTTTTGTCCGTGCGAAGCCGCATGATCAAACGACGCCACGGTATAGGAAACGCGAAGCGCAAGGTCGGACAAGCGATAAAGCTGCCGAGGATCAACATACCGCGCTTGCGTACCCCCCGTTTGCGGATGCCTCGCCTACGCGCGCCGCGCATCCGTGCGCCGCGTTTCCGTTTACCCGTCAGTATGCGGTTATTAAAGCGGTATTTTTTCCGTTTGTGCGTGTTGGCGGGGGTATTTTTATTTGTTTTCGGTATGTGGCAGTTAGTTCGGCCGGGTACGCGCATCCGCGTGAGCGCGGAAACGGTGGCGGCGTTCCGCGTCCCGCACCGCGCGATCGGTATGTTGGAGGAATACGCCGACCGGTACGGCATCCCCTTCGCGGAGCTGTTCGTGATCTTTAACGCGGAGAACAGATTCTTCCCCGATAAATCCGCCGTGCATGATTTGAGCGTGATTGAGCAATTATATGTCGTGGACTTCGAGCGGATTAAACGGCGTTACAACGCGCGGTCGCTTACGCCTTATGTGCGGATGTTCGGGAATCTGTTCGCGGAACTGGAGGTATTCCCCATCCCCGCGGGGTGGTACGAAACGGAGCCGTCGATCATGTACGGCGATTCGTGGGGGATGGACCATAACCAACAGGGCGACCGTATGCACATGGGCACGGCCATCCTCGACCGCGAAAACATACGCGGCCGCGTACCCGTGGTGAGCATGACGCACGGGCGTGTGGAGGAAGCGGGCTGGAACAACCAACTGGGCTACTTCGTGGGGATCACGACGATCAACGGCACATACTATCTTTACGCTCACTTGGACAGCATCGCGCAGGGGCTGCGTTCGGGGCAGATCGTCCACGCGGGGCAACCGCTCGGGAATATGGGCAATACCGGGGGCGGACGCGGCGGCGGTACGTTCCCTGTGCATCTGCACGTCGGTATCTCACCCGAAGCGGACTTTACGCGCGGACGGTTTTGGATTAATCCCTATCCGTTCCTGCGGTACATGGAAGCGCGGCCGTAAACCCAAGCCAAAATTTTTACAGATATGTATAAATCTCTCAAATCCTATCCATACTATGACTAAGTTTGCATCATACTTATCGCGAAGGGAGGTCATTGGTATGGACAAGAATAATAAGAAGCACGCGGCAGACATGAATACCACGAACAAGAAGGCTGACAACAGAACCGAGTTTGCCGACGAGATCAACATGAAGGACACGCAAGCCAATAAACAAAAGCAAAACAACAAGTAAGGAAAAACGAACGGAAAAACGGGAGCGCGCAAAAGGCTCCCGTTTTCTTGTCTTTCAATACATCAAGCCCTATACTGTGCGAAAGGATGTGATTTTGTGCCGCATATTTCGACGCTGTCCGGTATCGGGCCCAAACGCGCGGAAGCGTTGGCGAAGGTGGGCATCGTGACCACAGCCGACGTACTTAACCATTTACCGCGTGATTACGACGACCGTTCGGAAATCCGTACCGTGGAAAACATGGTCCCCGGCACAATCCAAACGATCCGCGGCGTACTGGCGAAAATGCCGGAAAACGTACCGGTAAAAAAATCGGGTTTCGGCAAAGTAAGCATGACGCTCACCAAAGCGGCGCTCAAGGACGGCACGGGTACGCTGGAATTGGTGTGGTTCAACCAACCGTACCTAAGTAAGGGCTTTAAACCCGGACAGGAATATATCTTTACCGGGCCGGTTAAGCATACATACAACAACCGGATACAAATGTTATCGCCGGAATACGAACCCGCCGTCGATACACCGCTGGGCGCGGGGCGGATCGTGCCCTTATACACGCCGCCGGCGGGCTTTTCGCAGAAGACATGGCGGGCGCTTGTACACCAATGCCTCGAGTTATCGGAAGCCGATACGCGGGACGATTTGCCCGCGGAATTGCGCGAAGCCTATCGCTTGTGCGGCCGCGCGGAAGCCATCCGAAACATACACTTCCCCGAATCCGACGATATGTTCTTGCAAGCCCGCGGACGTTTGGTGTTTGAAGAGCTGTTTTTTATGCAGCTTGCGTTGTTCCAAATCAAGGAACGCGCCGCCGAACAAGCGGGGATCGTATTCGATGACCTTGACCATACGCCCTTTGTAAAACGCCTCCCCTTCAAAATGACGCGGGCGCAGGAAAAGGTCTTGACCGAAATAACCGCAGACATGCAAAGCGGCACCGTCATGAACCGCTTGATACAGGGCGATGTAGGCTCCGGCAAGACCGCTGTAGCGATGACCGCCGCGTACCTTGCGGTAAAGAACGGATACCAGGCCGCCATCATGGCGCCCACGGAGGTGCTGGCACAACAGCATTACGAGGCTTTTTCGGAAATATTCGCGCCGATGGGTATCGAAACGGTACTGCTCACCGGCTCCCTGCACGCGATCAAGCGAAAGGCCGTGGATGAAAAAATCAACGACGGCACGGCGCAAATGATCGTCGGCACCCACGCGTTGGTACAAAAAAAGGCGTCATATCACTGCCTGGGCTTGGTCATCACCGACGAACAGCACCGCTTCGGCGTCAACCAGCGGTTTACGCTGAAGGAAAAGGGCGATACACCGCATACCCTCGTGATGACGGCGACGCCCATCCCCCGCACGCTGGCGTTGATCCTCTACGGCGATTTGGATATTTCGGTCATCGACGAGCTGCCCCCCGGGCGCGTACCCATCAAGACCTACGCGCTGGACGACAGCTTCCGCCCGCGTATACACGAATTTATCCGTAAGGAAGCGGCCGCGGGGCGGCAGGCGTATATCATTTGCCCCCTAATCGAAGAAGGCGAAAGCGACATGTCAAGCGTCTTGCAATACGCCGCCGACCTGCGCAGAGCCTTGCCCAACCTAAAAATCGCTTACCTGCATGGCCGCATGAAACCCGCCGAAAAACAGGAGATCATGGAAGACTTTGCCGCGAACCGTAACAGGGTGCTTATCTCCACCACGGTAATCGAGGTCGGCATCAACGTACCCAACGCGACGATCATGGTTATCGAAAACGCCGAACGCTTCGGCTTGTCGCAATTGCACCAATTGCGCGGCAGGGTAGGGCGGGGGAGCGAACAATCCCATTGCATACTCATTTCCAACGCAACCGCCCCCGTAACAAAGGAACGCATGAAGGTGATGACCGAAACGACGGACGGGTTCGTGTTGGCGGAACGCGACCTCGAACAGCGCGGCGCGGGGGATTTTTTCGGCACGCGGCAGCACGGCTTGCCTTCGTTCATGATCGCGAACCTGTACAGGGACATGGATATCATGAAGGAAGCACAGGAAGCGGCCCGGGCGTTTATCCAAAATAATAAGGCAATCCCCGGAAATGAAAAGACAGCGGTTTATAACCGTTTGGCGGGCGTGTTGTAATCACTTCTTCAACTTAAATACCCCAACCATTTCCTTCATAATCTCCGACTGGCCGGATAGTTCTTGTGAAGCGGCGGCGGATTCCTCTGAGGCGGCGGCGTTGTCCTGCACCACACCCGTAATTTGATCAAGACCCGCTACCGCCTGCCCCAGCAAGTTCTTTTGCATTTGCGAATCCAACGTGATGCGTTCGATGATGTTGGCTACATTGGTAACGTCTTCGACGATAATTTGGAGTGCTTCAGCGGTTTTGTCCGCGATTTCCATTCCTGTGTTTACCTTAATAATGGAGCCTTCGATTAACGCGGTGGTTTCCCGCGCGGCGGCTTGGCTCCTGCCTGCCAATGACCTGACTTCGTCCGCAACCACGGCGAAGCCTTTTCCGTGTTCCCCTGCGCGGGCGGCTTCCACGGCGGCGTTGAGCGCCAATAGGTTGGTTTGGAACGTAATATTTTCGATGACTTTGATAATCTTCGTAATTTCCATTGAAGACGATTTTATATCTTCCATGGAGGCCAGCATACGCGACATGTTTTGTTCGCCGGACTTCGCGTTTTCTTTGGCTTTGACGGAAAGGTTCTCCGCTTTTAACGCGTTGTCGGCGTTGTGGGAGGCGCTTTCGTTGATGGTGGTGATGGTTGCGTGAAGCTCCTCCACCGAGGACGCCTGTTCGCTCGCGCCTTGCGCCAACGCGGTACTGCTTTGGGAAATGGAACGCGCGCCTATGGAAACCTGGTCCGCCGCCGTCGTGATATTGCCGATGACGTTGTTAAGCGTGTTGATGATGCGGATTAAGGCGTCCTTGATGTCGGAATAGTCGCCGACGTATTCGCGTTTAATTTCTTGTTTGAGGTCGTTGTCTGACAGGCCCTTCAGCACCGACGAGATTTCGTTGATATATGAGGTTATATTTTTAATAGTGGAGTTGACGGCGTTCTTCATCGTCAGAAATTCGCCCTTGAAGTCCCCTTCGACGCGCTTGTCGAACTCACCTTTAGCCAGGTTGTTCATTACGTCCTCGATTTCCGACATGGGTTCGAAGGCGGCTTCGATGAGCTTGTTAAGCCCCGCCATCAGCGCGCGCCAATCGCCTTCGTATTTGCCTTCATCCGCGCGGTGGGAGAAATTGCCGTTGATGACGTTGCCCGCGAGTTGGTTAACGTCATAAGTGACGGACTTGATATTCGCCCGCAGGGTGTCCAGGTTTTGGTTGATAACCGCTTTTTTACCGGGTAGTTTGGGGATGTCGGCGGTTAAATTTCCTTTGCCGAATTCGTTCATCGCGTCCATGCACATCAGGATGTCCTTGAAAATACCGTCAACCATGTTGTGTACGACTTCGATGACTTCCCGGTACGATCCGTGGAACGCCGAAATTTCGACCTTCGCGTCGATTTCGCCCTTCTTGTGAATCGCGTCCCCCATTTCCTTAAAACCGTTGGTAAACGCGTTGACCGTAAGCACCACTTGGCCGAAGCTCTTGACCAGCATACCGATTTCGTCTTGGGAATCGTGCTTGCCGAGGTTCACGTTCAAATTGCCTTGCGCCACGTTCGCCGCTACGTCCGCGAGGTGCTTGATCGGGCTGCTGATCAATCGGTTGATGATCAGATAAATAAGGAAAGCCACCAACCCGGTTATTACGATGGTTAAGGGAATGACCATCCGCAGCATGGCATTGATGGAGTGCGTAATCACGCTGCGCGGGATAGCGGCCAGGATAAACCAGCCCGTCGATTCCACGGATATCGCCGTGTAGTAATTGTCCACGCCGTTGTCGTCACGCATACGGTATACATTATTGTTGCGGGATACGGACGTCCACATGGACGCGTACAAACCGTCGTTGACGGATGAAATGTTCAGGAAATTACCGTTCCTGTCCGGTCCCCTGCCCAGGGGATCCACGATGATGTCGCCGTTGGGGGCGACCAGCGTAATCGTTTCGCCCTCGTCGTGCGCGGCGGCAAGCACCATGTTTTGCAAATCCGTAAGCATGATGTCCGCGCCCAACACACCCTTAACGACTCCTTCGTGCTTGACAACATGGGAAATGGTGATGCACAGTTCGCCCTTCGTCACGTCTACATAAGGTACGGTCACTTGGGCTTCATTGGTGTTTTGCAACGCCATTTGGTACCAGCTCCGTTGGGTGGCCTTCCACCAGGAATATTCGTTTTCAATCGGGAAGCCGCTGCCCATGATCGCGGTATCATCGGGGAAGCCGATGAATACCTCGGTGAAAATATCATTTTCTTCCAATACATTGCGAAGCAGCAGCCGCAGCAAATCAACGTCGGCTTCGCCGTCCAGCGGGACCGCGTCCGCCAAAGTCATGATGTTCGCCATTTGTATGATCAGCCAGCGGTCGATTTTACGCGCTTCAATTTCCGCGCCGCGTTCCACTTTCGTTAAAACTTCGCCCGTAATTTCACCGCTTGCGAAATATACGGCGGCGCCGACGGTTATCGTAATGCCCAAGAGCAGCCCGCATATAATCATTGCCGTTAATTTTACGCCTATTTTGTTCACGGGAATGTTCCCTCCTTATGGATGCATGAATGTCCTCCTTTCATTGTATTGGCGTGTTTGGCTATCGGTGCATATGCAAAAGCAACCAATCTTTGCTTGATTTTTATTATACGTACAATAATATGTGTACATAACCCTGCCACGAAGCGGTGAAACCATGTTTGATACAAAAAAGTTCGGTGCCTTTATCGCGCATAAAAGAAAAAACGTTAACCTGACACAATCGGAACTCGCCGAAAAGTTAAACCTTACGAGGCAAGCCATTTCGAAGTATGAAGTGGGGGACAGCTTCCCCGATATTTCCGTTTTGATTCAAATCGCCGGGATTTTTAACATAAACCTTAATGAATTGATCGTTTCGGGTATGCCGGCAAACGGTGATTACCGATTGCTTGAAAGGATTATCCCGTTCCTGGATGCCGGATCAAAGGAAGCGATCATTATTAAAATCATTGAGGGTGAAAACGATTGGCGGTTGATTAAAGCATTGCTTCCGCACATGGAAGGAGCTGTGCAATTGCTTGAAGCGGCTGTTTTGGAAGGTATCTTGCCTAACGAAGCGCTGGATATTATGCGCGACTATTTTTTAAGGGAGCGGATAGAATGAAAATATTTTTATGCCCGAAATGCGGGAAAGCGCCGGAAGGGTTCCCACCCAAGCAATGTGGATGCGTTTATGAAGTACCCGTTATTAACGGCGTTTATCAATTCACCGAAGATGCGCCTTTCGTAACGGAAAGCGAAGGGTTAAAATGGCTGGGGTATGAAAATATCGGTGAAAATTATGAACCGGGGTATTTTTATAACAAGGATGCCGACGTCATCGGCAATTCATTTAACCTGGCGTCGTTTATGGGAAGCGGGAAAACGGTGCTGGACATCGGCGCGGGTTTGGGAGCGTCGGCTGTTTCATTCGCCTTGGCGGGTTTGAAAATAATTGCCGCCGATATTTCCCAAGTAATGCTGGAATCGGCGGTAAAAAGAGCGGAGCGGCACGGCGTACCCACCGATTCAATTATATTCGCCCGCATGAACGGGTATAAGTTGGCAATGGCGGACAACAGCGCGGACGCCGTACTCGAAGTGGATATGCTCCATCAGGTTGACCAACCGGAACTAATAATGGATGAAATCCTCCGCGTGTTGAAGCCCGACGGATATTTTTTGCAATACGGCGCATGGTCGGGCGCGTCTTTCACGGAGGAACAGCAAGCCGTCAACGTTATTTATAATAATGCGCAGACGGATATACAGGATTATTATTCAAAGACGCTCGATGAAGCCGGTTTTAGCGGACCGTTATTTTCAACATGGGAAAGAGTGGACGCATACAAGCGCGAAAAATTCACCCTGCACACCACTTTATCGGACACCGGCTGTTATGACGTCAAAAATGCCGTTTGGACTTTAAATATGGGACTCCATAAGACGAGAACCCGTGCCGCGGGCGCAAAGCAATTAATCCCCGAGGGGATGCATGAAGCGGTTTGGGCAAAAACCGACGCTTACGCCAAGGAAAAGTATGGTGAGGATTATTTGAATATAAAAAGATATATGAATAACCGAAGCGGAATCCTTGTGTACAAGGTCAGATAACGAATCCCAAAAGCATACTGCGCAGAATGGTTAAACTTAATTAACGAGTTCCTTAAATACCGCGGTACAGGCTTAGGCCGCTCATATATCAACGCAACCGGCGATTGGCGGATATATCACTACCCGTTATCCAAATGAAATATAACCTTCAATGAGCCCATGCCCCGCAGGGATAATACTTTTCGTGGGGGGCGACTTTCACAGAGCCCCCAAGAAAAGTTTTATCCCGAGAGGGGCAGGTCTACATAAGGATAAAACATACTATCAAATAGGATTGCTGAAGCCGGAAATGGTTCCCGACGCTCCTCGAAAGAGGAACCTGAGATGCAGGATACACCGATCTGCCATCAATCCATGGAACACTCCAACAAAGAGGTGTTCTTTTTAAATATTGACGAGCATTTCCCTCCGGTTAAACCGGATGATAACCGCGGCGCGCATAAAGAACTCATACCCAAGCGTTCCGTCAACAGCCATGCCGGGTATTTCCAAGTCATCGAAGGCGAATAACATATCGTCGATATACATTTCCTCCGCCGTGCCGATAAATAAGGCTTTCATTGGATAAGCACCGGCCTCTTTTTTTGTTCCCAATCCCCGTATGACGGACGGGGTTTCATTTTTTAATAACCCGTGCAACCGAAAATCTTCCAAATAATCCTTTTTTATTGTGTTTACGCACGACCCCATGTTTATAGCCATATTTAATGTGTGTTCGCCAATCCTTATCGGGATTAACGGGAAATGGTGTGCCATTTGAATAGGGAATATACGGGGTTTGCCAATGAGCGCGGGGGTAATCATTTCGATAAGGTTGGGTGGATTTTCGGGTATGTCCAACAGTCCGATTTTCTTATCCCGGTAATTGATTAACAATTCAAGGTCCATCATCTCCGAATAACCCATGATACCGTGAATGGGGGTGTCGGTATCCTCTTCGTAATGGGATAAATCCATGATTAACGCGAGTTGGTTTTCAAGCCTTATGCCCTCCCACTCAAACGAGGCGATAAATGTGCTTTGTATATTTTGAGGTTCGCCGGCTGAAGTGAAGGCTTGCAAAGGTGTACCGCCGCCGTTGTCATACCTGCTGTTAAGCACCAATGCGGGCGCGCCGTTGTCGAGTAAAAATTGCTTGCTTTCCCCGTTGATTGTGACCGTAACCAACGGAAGTTTGGCCTTAAGGGTAAGCGGTGTGATTCCCTTTAACATGATTTGTTGCATGATAAACCCTCCATATCTTTTATTTTAATAATTTCGTAACAACAGTTCCCTTTTGGCAAAGCGGATTAACGCCCGTTGTTTGTTGAATAATTCGTAACCCAATAAGCCGTCGGCCTTTACATGGGGTATTCCTATGTCGTGCAGGTAAAAACGCATATCGCTGATTGTCAGGTCATCTCCGATGCTGACCTCCTTAACGGAACAGGAATAAGCGCTGCGTTCCGTATCACCGGCATTAAACCGTACGACATCATCCTGTGTTATACCGTACAGCAATCCCGTTCCCTGTAAGAAATCCTTGTGTTTTTTTTCAAGCACATTTTGGGATGCACCCGTGTCCAACCCCATCGAAAAATTTTTACCGCCGATGTGAACGGATAAAACGGGGATATGATTTGACATAATAAACGGTATTGATTTTGCGCCGCTCATGCAATCGGGTGTCTCCCCGTATGAATCGAATAAAGAAACGTATTTTTCGGCATAATCAAGGAGTAAGTCATAATTCATGAATTGGGCGCAACCGATTAGACCATGGATTTCCAACCCCAAGCGTTCCTCCAAATGGCTTATGTCGGCAACCATAGCCATTTGATTCGATAGCCGTAAACCGCCCCATTCGAAGGTTGAAACGGGTTTTGCGTTCATACCGGCATTGCCAACGACAACCGCCGAAGAAACGGAAGTATTTTCATATCTGCCGTTCAGCACCATATAAGGAGAACCGCTGTCCAATAAAAATCTTTTGGTATTTCCGTCTACCCTTACGTTGAATAAGGGTATTTTTTCGGCAAATTCAAAGTCAAGTTTTTTAATGCTTTTTAACAAAGTAAAACCCCCTTCGCGTTCCCGGGTAAAGGTTAGCATAGGGGGTAATAAAAACAATACTAATAGTAAAAAAGACAAATTTTAATGCAAAACAGACATATATTCACGGAATAGGGTTTTAAATCGGGCGGCTTTTTTCTGCGACAGGGGAATGATGTCCCGGTTTTTTAAGATAACATCACGCGCCGTAATTTGTTCAACCCATTCCAAATTGACCATGTAACTTACATACGGCGAAGCGAAGGGATGCGATGCGGTAAGGCTTCGGACATTTTCCATCGTCAGTTTTGTGGGATAGGAATCATATACCGTTTTAATAAATATACGGCGGTTTCTGTTTTCGAAATAAATTATATTCCCGACGCTTTCTTTTTTACCGCCGTTTGTTATGGGAATATCAAGCGTTATGTCCCGTTTCGGCAACCTATCAAGCATTACCGTCAAATCCTTCAGGCTCACGGGAATTTTAAATGTACCGATCACAACCGTAGCATCGTTTGTCGTTTGAAAATCTTCTCCCTTAAAGAGGGCAGTCAGTTTTAGTAAAATCGTGTAAAAATCCGTCTCATGTATTACGGCTATATCATATTTCCGTAAATCCAATACAAATTCATCGAAACAAGTGAAAACCGTTATCCGCAAATCCAATTGATTTTCATGGGATAACTTTTGAAACTCTCTCCTCGCCTGCTTTAATAGGGCGTTGGATGTCCCGAATAACGCAAACCGGATGGGCATACGCTTTACACCGCCTTGAAAAAAAAATATTTTCCGCTATTATTATATAAATAAACGGGATTTTAACAAAATTTATTAATTACCGACACAATAAGGAGTGTTTGCAAAATGCCCGCAGAAAAACGCGTGGAAAAAATCACGGATATGAACCTCGACTTCCCCCAATGGTACACCGACGTGGTACGCAAGGCCGACCTTGCGGACTACGCGGAAACCGGGGGTTGTATTATTGTGCGGCCCTATGGCTACGGCGTGTGGGAATTGATCGTCGCCCACCTCGATGCCGAATTCAAAAAAACCGGACACGAAAATATGTACATGCCCCTGCTCATCCCCGAATCGCTGCTGGAAATGGAAAAGGACCACATCGAAGGCTTCGCGCCGGAAGTGGCATGGGTGACCCACGCGGGCAGCGAAAAATTGACCGAACGGTTTTATATACGCCCCACCAGCGAGCCGTTGTTCTCCGCGCATTTTGCCAAAACCATCCAAAGCTGGCGTGATTTGCCGCGCTTGTACAACCAATGGTGTACGGTCATGCGTTGGGAGAAAACGACCCGCCCCTTCCTGCGCGGGCGGGAATTTATGTGGCAAGAAGGCCACACCGCTCATGCCACGAATGAGGAATCAAGGGAAGAAGCGTTACGGATATTAGATATCTACGCGAACTTCTGCGAAGAAGTGCTGTGTATCCCCGTCATCAAGGGACAAAAAACGGAGCGCGAAAAATTCGCCGGCGCGATGAATACCTATACCTTCGAAACGCAAATGCACGACGGCAAGGCACTCCAGTCCGGTACGACGCATGACTTCGGCGATAAATTCGCGCGTGTGTTCAACATACAGTACACCGATAAAAACAACCAATTGCAATATGCCTTCCAATCGAGCTGGGGCGTTTCGTCACGGCTCATCGGCGCGATTATTATGGTGCACGGCGACAACAACGGCCTGGTTTTACCACCCGGCGTCGCGCCCACGCAAATCATGGTTGTACCCGTGGCGGCGCACAAGCCCGGCGTGACGGAAAAAGCGGAGGAACTTCGTGTCGAATTGACACGAAGTGGTTTGCGCGTGAAGGTTGATTCAACCGACCACGCCCCCGGTTGGAAGTTCGCTGAATGTGAAATGAAGGGCGTTCCCTTGCGTTTGGAAATCGGCCCCAAGGACATCGAAGCGGGCCAATGCGTACTCGTGCGCCGCGACACGGGCGAAAAAATCACCGCTCCGTTGGACGGCGTGGAAGGAATCGCGGCTGATTTGTTGGAGGATATCCGTAAGAACTTATTCGCCCGAGCGAAGGAACGGCTGACGGCGCAAACCTATACAGCGCACAGCGTCGCCGAATGTAAAAAAATCCTCGACAAAACCCCCGGTTTCATCAAGGCTATGTGGTGCGGCGCGGACGCTTGTGAGGTACGCGTGAAGGAGGAGGCGATCGCCACTTCCCGCTGTATCCCCTTCGTACAGGAAAGGGTAGGGGACAAATGCTTCGTGTGCGGCAGCGAAGCGGAGAAGATGGTGGTTTGGGGCAGGGCGTATTAAACCTGCAGCCCCACCGCTCCGGCGATGCGCTTTTGCGAAAACAAACGGTCTATAGCCTCTGCGAAGAGGCTTTTTATTTTGGGGCGCAAGTGGGGGAGTTGGTCGATTAGGCGGTTTGCCATGACGCCGGAGTTGATTTCGACGATGGCGAGCGTCCCGTCGGAGAGCTTGGCGATATCGATTGTGGCGAAGTTGATGCCGATGCAGCGGGCGGCGCGCAGGGCCATGCCGGTGAGGTCGTCTATGAGGTTCATGTCGGTTACTTCGAAGGCCGTGGCGCCGGACACGAGGTTAAATTTCCATGACTTACCGCGTCTTTTTCCGTAGATAAAATAGGCGCGTCCGGCCAAATAAAAGACGCGGTATTCCGTACGGATATTCACGTAGGGGGAAAGCGCGGCGTCCGGTTCGGTGGTGAATATCGTCATGAGGGCTTGCTCGACGGCGAGGGGCGTTTCGCACAAGAAAACGTCGCGCCCTTGCGTGCCTTTGTTGGGTTTTATCACGATTTTGCGCTTATGCTTCTCAAAGAATTCCAACGCGGAAAGTAGCGTACCGTCCTCACCCGTCCATTCGCCCCGATTGATCGAGTTGAATACGAGCGTATGGGCGAGCGCGGGGATGCCGGACGCGCTAAGGAGCGCGTAACAGCCGCATTTGTCGCAAGCCAAGCGATCGGCGGCCGCGGAGTTTAAATCCCAAAAGTTGCCGTACACATGGCGGGATTGGCCGTTTTTGGTCATGCGCAGTATGTACCCGCGTGAAAGGGACAGACAGGTGATGCCGTTTTCCGCGCAGACTTCCATGATCATTTTTTTCGTGTTAGACATAAGCGGGCCTTTCGCAGTCATGACGCAGGGTGCATTTTTCGCAAAGCGGGCGTCGTGCCTTGCACACCGAACGGCCATGGCTGATAAGCTGCTGATTGATACGGATCCAATGCTTTTTCGGCAAAATCCGCATTAATTCGAATTCGATTTTAACGGGGTCGGTGTGTTCGGTCAAGCCCAATCGAAACGACAGGCGTTTAACGTGGGTATCGACCGTTACGGAGGGGATATCGAAGATATGCCCGCGTACGACATTGGCCGTTTTGCGGCCCACGCCGGGGAGAGCGGTGAGCGATTCGATGTCGGACGGGAGTTCGCCGTTATGTACTTCGAGAAGCCGTTTGGCGGTGTCTTGGATGTGCTTCGCCTTCATATTAAAAAAGCCCGTCGGGCGGACGGCTTCCTCCAACAAACTAATATCGGCTTCGGCAAAGTCATTTAACGAAGAGAATTGCACAAACAGCACCCGCGTGACCAAGTTAACCCGCGCATCCGTGCATTGCGCGGAAAGGATCGTGGCGAAAAGCAGTTGCCACGGGGTTTCGTATTCCAGGAAGCACCGCCCGTCCCATGGGTACAGGTTGTCGAGCGCGCTAAGGATGCGTTTGACGGCGGCTTTAGATTTCATCGTAAATAAAGTCCATGTTTATGCCCCTTCCGTTCACGCCTGTATTATGCCATAAAACCTCCCAATAATAAATCGCGGCAAACAAGAAACGGGGATGCCGGGAAATGATTTCCCGTGCATCCCCCATTTTGATTTGAATGATTGCTTAAATGCGAACGCAAACGCCTGCGAGGATGCGGATTTCCCGCTCGACGCCCCACTTGTCGGTAAACGTCCCTACGATGATGGCCGCGCCTTTCTTAACGGCTTTGATATCCCCGTTGGGCAGTACTTCGGCGATGGCCGGGTTGAGCGATACCCATGCGATGTCGTTGCGAGCGGCGGCGGGTACGGCGGTTAGGGGGGAGGGCTTGGTTTGCCCGGGTTCGGTAAAGAAAACCTTGCCCCCGTTTTTGAGCGTATATTCGTTGATTTTGGCGGAATCCGCAACCTGATAGGCAATGGTCGTGACGGCGCCCCGTTGGTTGCCGATCGCCACGTAAGCGACGCCGGCGGATTCGCCGTGTACGATTAGTTTTCCGTCTTCCAGCTTGCCGGAAAGGATGGACTCCCTGCTGATGGTGAAAGAGAACAAGGTGCTGGTGTCGGCGACGGCGGTTTGGCCTTTTTCGAGGACAACATAATGGTTGGGTTGCGCGAAGGTTATCTTTTTGTCGGGATCCTTCGGCGGATCGGCTTCGGTACAGGTGTCCTTGTCGGTTCCCGCTCCTGTCCCCGCGCCGGAATCCTCTTTTTTATATTGCGTGTAGGCTTTCAGCGCGTCAGCCATTTTCGCGCTCAGGAACATTTGGTTGAAGGCAACTTGCTGGAGCGTATCCTTCACGGTTTGGTTGATTTCAATGACTTGGTCAATCGTAGGGGGGGTCGGCGGCCGCGAACCCTCCAGCGTGCCAAGGATATATTGAATCTTTTCGCCTTCGGCGTTAATGATATGGCTTAAACCGATTTCCTCCATCGCTATGGATGTGAGGATTTGCGCAATCGATTTTTCATAAGTGAAATGATCGGGTAAATCAGGGAAATGGGGTAATGACACTTTACATCCTCCTTGTATTTTGTACGGCTTGTTCCATCCTATGCGCCCGGTTAAATTTCTGTGATTGTGAAAGCGGCGTTTTCAACCATCAACGCTTCGGCGCAAAGGAGCTTGAGGTGCAATATAAAAGGAAGCGTATGCTCCGCGGTATCGATTGCGATGCCCCCGGCGGAGAGGGTTTTGCGCGTGTCCGGCCGCGTCATGCTGTCATAGAAGGTATATATCGTCTTATTCTCCGCGGTTTGCAAGGCGATGGCGAAGTCCGTTTTATGCCCCGCCATACTCTTGACGGTCAGCGAAAAGCCGATAAGAAAACGTCCCTTTTTGCGGATTTCGATTTTGGAAGGATTATCGACATTCACGCGCACGCAGTCCCCGTAATGGGATGCCGCGTTCCACTTCAAAGCGGTGTCGGGGCACCATTTTTCGCACTTGGTATCCAAAACCGCGCCGCATTTCGCCTTGCAAGGGTCGGTAAGGCAAGGATCGGTGAGGGCGTTTAACGCCTTGTCCATCTTCCCCTTCAACAGCATTTGGTTCTGCGAAACGTTCTCCAATAGATTCGAAATACTGGCGTTGACCGCCAGCAGCTTGTCGATGTCGTTGGGCGGCTTTAAATGCTTTAATACATGTTGCAACTTTTCGCCCTCGGCGTTAAGGATGTGGCTGAGGGCAAGCTCCTCCATCGCGATGGAGGTCAGTATCATGTGGATTGCGTTCTCACGCGTGATGCACGGGTTGCACTCGGGAAATGCGGGCATGGACATGGAAAATCACCTCGGATAAATAATGCATTTTATTCGGGGCGGGGTGGTTTGGTTAAATTAAATTTTACAAACCGCTTTGGGCATGATTTTAGCCTATATGGGTGGTAGGCGGTCAATGAAACGTAACGAAAAAGCCGCCCCCTGCAAGGATAGCGGCTCTAACACAGAAACACATTAGGTCGTGAAGCCAAGCCGGAAAGCGGTTGTTCTTCACAGTAGGTCACGGTTCACGCCGTGACCTATTTTTATTATATCCAAAATAATTGGAAATGCAACTGTTGTAATTTTATTACGTGTGAACTCTTGCGGAAATATTTGCGCTTGGATTTTTTATATGCTAAAATGAATTTGCAACACAAGCGTAGCGACCGTGAGGTGGTGGAACACCTCGCGGAGCGTGTAGGGATTCTACACATCACCTAACACACACGGGTTTACGCCCGCCACTACGCAATCAAGATTCTAACATTGATTTACCCGTGTTTCAATGATTCCCTTCGGGTCGTTGGCGTGGTGTTCGCCTTTGTTGGGTTTGGGTTGTGTATAGGTTGGCAACAAGCGCGTATTTGATTTATCTTGGATGATTCAAGGTGTGTAGGTGATGGCAGGGTTCTGCCGTCCTTGCACACCTTTTTTGTCGGCATACCCGCGGGGTGAGGTGCAAACGTAACTTCTCCCGTGGGTATGGATAAAAATAAATATCAATAATGCCCTAATATCCATAAAATCCAATAGGAGGAAGATGATTATGACAAAAAAAGCGTCAGTAGAAAGTTGCAAGCGAAATATTATTTTTTTATCGTTGGGTTGTAAGGTATTGCGTACGGTCAAATTAACCGCATTTGGTGTAGCTATATTTGGGATGGGTGCATTGACACCGATGTCGGCCCTGGCAAGCGCGCCACCGCCAACGAGCACACCGAGAGTAGCCACCACAGTCGCCCCAACCCGGGCACAAATTGTCGAGGACGAAGCAGAAGAAGTTGAAGAATACGCAATTGGCGAACGTCCCTTTATCGCGGAGGTTCCGGGGGATGAATTGGGAATTGACCGTTCGTACCGAAATGCGACACCTTGGCATGAAATGTTGTTCTGGCGGGATGCTGACACTGGCATGGATTCTACCATTATGAGAATATTCCATATGGCGGACACTGAAAGGCCAATCCAATTTTCCAGACAAATGGGGGGTGAGATGTCATGGAATCAGGGTATCCAATCCATTTACATTACACAGAACAGAAGTGGGAATATAGGGATAATTTTCCCCAGTAGGGAAATGGGGCAGCAACCGGTGCTACTGAACTCCCACTTTAGGGGGACGGTACCATGGTTAATCACCCATGCAGGAGATGGATTCACAGCGCCAACAGGGGACTTGACAATGGTTGAGGTTGTGGACAGAATACCGGAGGATTTGTTGAAATATATTCCCCAGGAATTTTGGGATGGGTTCGAAGAAGCACGAGAAGATCATGATGCGGTCAATAGCAGGCATGAGAGTATTTTAATACCGCAAGATTTTGCACCAGAGTTGGACATGGATGCGCAGATCGAAGAAATAACAGGTATGCCGGCCCAGGAAGCGAGAAAAATGGTAGCGGACATGCAAGAATACATCCGAATCGAAGTGCAAAAAGTTTTTAAGGATAAAGAATTCCCTCATGTCGGCGGAGCGATACTGAACGGACAAATCTATGTTAATATTATGGGTCCTATTGTCCAGATAATGTCTAATCCATCGGAGGTACAACACCTCCTTGAAGAATGGCGCGCATTTTTGGTCGAGATGAACCTCGGTTGGGGGCACGAGCAACAAATTGCGGACCGCGAAAACCCACGCGAAATTGTATGGAATACCCCAATCACTCCTACGGTACAAGCCCAGCAAACACCAACCCGGCAAGCACCGGCCCAGCCAAATCCACAAATTGCCGCAGAGCGCGCACGAATAATCGCGGAAATGGAAAGATTGATAGATTTGCAAAACGAGGTTTCAGCTCGACCATGGACACCGGAGAGCACGGCAGAGGCTAATCGTATCGGCGAGGAAGTTATAGCATTATCCGCCCGGTTACGCGCACTTACCGCGCAGATGAACGCGGCGTAGGTAAAAAAGAGGATAAAAATAAGGTATAAAAACAATTATTAAGTAATTTTAATTATAAATGATTGAATAGATAATTGAAAGAGCAGTTGGTCATTAGTTGACCAGCTGCCTTTTTACATCACCAAACGTACCGTTCGGTATATGGCGCTTCCATGATTCGTACGGTTTTATTGTACATCACTTTCCCCGATTTCCGCTTCCCCCGCAAATACAAGGGACAAATCCACTTCGAAGCCGCTTAAACAAGCGACAGGGGCAAAATGGGTTTCGTTATAATTAACGGCGGTATATTGCTTACCCAACAAGCGGTGGACCGTTACGGTATTATCGGACGGGTCAACAATCCAATATTCGGGAACACCCGCGTTTAGATATTTTAAGTATTTTATTATTTTATCATGCTGCCTGTTCGACGGGGAAAGGATTTCGATAATTAAATCGGGTGTACCTACGCAACCGGCGGGTTTAATTTTGGAACGGTCGCAAATAACAACGATATCCGGATTTACCGTTGTTTCATCATTTTCGTCCAACTGCACGCTTAGGGGTGCGAATACCCTGCACCCCTTCCCTAAAAGGTGATTGCCGATTTGCCTGGAAATTTCCCCCGAAATAGCTTGATGCCGTGAAGAAGGCATCGCCATCATATGAATGTCGCTCGGAAGGTTCACGCTCTTCGCGGCGGGTGTGTCCAAAACATATAACTGCCCGTTTATTAATTCCGCCCAAACGTCTTGGGGCAACGCGTTTAAATCATCCAATGTGTAATTTTTATTTTGTTTTATATGTGACGGCAATGCGCTCATATTTTGCCTCCTGCTGGTGGTTTTAAAGACATTTTATTTAGTATAGCATAATTTTAACCTTTACAATCGGTAAACGACAAACCATGCTATAATACCCGTAACATTTGGTATAGGGGGTACGCATGTTTAAAAAATTACTTATCATTAACGCCACGCCCAAAAAGGATGGGCTTAGCTATTCATTTGTGCAAGCCGCAAAAGAAGCCGCCGATGAAAATGGCCTGGATTCGGAAATCCTGCGGCTGGCGGGTTTGGGCTTGCAAAAATGTATGATGTGTTATGACGGCTGGGGCATTTGTTTTAAGGAACACAGGTGCGCGTTCGGCGAAAAGGACGGATTCGGCAACGTGCAAAAAATGATATCGGAAGCCGACGCGTTTGTGTATGTGACCCCTGTATATTGGGGCGAAATCAGCGAGGAATTGAAAATATTTTGGGATAAACTGAGGCGCTGCGAAACAACCAAGCAATGGAACGGCAGGGAGGAAAGCATCTCCTTCCATAAAAATAAGCCGAGTATTATCGTAGCGGCGGCGGGCGGCGGTGGCGGCGGTATTCCAAGCACCTTTGTGGCGATGGACCGTGCCGTTGACCAGTTGGGCGAGCATACGGGGCACATGAACGGTACTGCCGGGGTCTTTGATTACATTGCCGTAAACCGTTGGAACCAGGTATATAAACGGGAAGCGTTAAAAGCGGCGATTGCCGAAATGACGGCCATTAACCGCGACAAAAAGGCCGTTCCCGTGATGAATCACTTGAACGACCTGGAGAAATTTTAAGTACAATATTTTCAACCCCAATCCGAAGCAAGCAGGAAGTCCTTGATATTCCTGTGTTTGATCCCGTTTCGGCTCATGTCAAATTCATCCAATGATACGACGTATTTCGGGAAATGGTCCCGAATGGAATCATATACGCCGAATTCACGCCGCAGGGTATCTTCCGACGCGAAAAGGTATGCGACTTGGATATATAGTTTTTCCGCTTGTTTTTCGCAGATAAAGTCGATTTCCCGCGTTCCGATTTTCCCCACGGTTATCCTGTAACCCCTTCGCAGCATTTCCATATAGACGACGTTTTCCAATATGAGGTTAACGTCTTTTTCGTTGCCGCCGAAAACAGCCTCGCGTATGCCATGGTCGGCGGCATAATATTTTTCGTTGACCGTAAGTAATTTTTTGCCTTGCAAATCCTGCCTGCGGACTTGGTAAAAAAGGAACGCGTCCACACAGTAGCCGATGTAGTTCATCACCGTTTCGGGCGCGGCAAAACGTCGTTCGCTCTTAAAATATTTTGAAACGGACGCCGCCGAAAAGGTCGTGCCTACGCCGGCGAATACGTAAGCGATAATGCGCTCCAGCAGATCGACATCGCGGACGGCGTTGCGCTTCACGATATCCTTTAGGACGATTGAATTGAACAGGTCTTGGAGATAAATTTGCGACGGCGTATCTTCAAAACGCAAATTGCCGAGGTAGGGCATACCGCCGTAATGTAAATATTTTGTGAAGACCTCTTGTTTGGTTGTTTGTGGAAAAACGGAACCGTATAGTTCAAAAAATTCCGCGAAGGAAAAAGGATAGATAACAAACTCGACATACCGCCCGGCAAGGTAAGTCGCAAGTTCGCCGGAAAGCAGCTTGGCGTTCGAACCCGTGATGTAGATGTCACAATCAAACGCCACGCGCAGGGAGTTGACGCACTTTTCCCAATCCGCTACCTCTTGGATTTCATCGAAAAAAAGATATGCCTTACCCTTTATGGCCGAAATCCGTGCTTCCACTTCGTCGTGCAAGGCTTTCGCGGTGAGGAAGGGAAGGTTTTTCATATCCTCAAAGTTGAATTTTACGAATCGTGAGGCGTCAATTCCTTCGGCAACCAGTTCATCCTGTATCAATTCCAGCATTACCGACTTTCCGCTGCGCCTCATTCCGGTAAGCACTTTGATTAAATCGTTGCCGATGAACGGGCGGATGCGGTTCATATAGGTTTCCCTTTTAATCATGACGGTTCGGACTCCTTTTGCGGAAAGTGAATTTAATATATCACGGGTAAAGGTGAATGTAAAGAAAAAATACGTCAAACATTAAGATATAACTTAATTATTGACGTATTTTAATAGATTTATACGAAATAACCCGTTCCCAGGGAAATCCATATCAAGAAAAAACCCGCGATATTAGGCGCGGGTTTTCGGGTGGAGTTTCAAGATTACACCTATTTTTTTGGCCTTATTCCTTAATATTAAAGAACACACCCAGCCCCAAATATTCCGCTACATCGTCCAGCTCTTCTTCGATGCGGAGGAGTTGGTTGTACTTGGCCACGCGGTCTGAGCGGGCGGGCGCGCCGGTCTTGATTTGCCCGGCGTTGACGGCTACGCAGATGTCGGCAATCGTCGCGTCCTCGGTTTCGCCGGAGCGGTGGGAAACGACGGTCGTCATGTTATGACGGTGGGCGAGCTTCATCGCGTCGAAGGTTTCGGTTAGGGTGCCGATTTGGTTGACCTTTACGAGGATGGCGTTGGCCACACCCAGGTCGATGCCTTTTTGCAAGCGTTCGGGGTTGGTGACGAAGAGGTCGTCGCCTACGATTTGGATGCGCTTGCCGAGGCGTTCGGTCATGAGCTTCCAGCCGTCCCAGTCTTCTTCGTCGAAGCCGTCCTCAATGGAAACCATGGGGTACTTGTCGCACAGGGCTTCGTACATGTCCACCATTTCGGCGGAGGTGCGGTACACTTCCTTGCCCGTCATTTGGCTTTCGCCCGCGAAGTAGTACATGCCTTCCTTGCCGTTCTTCTTGGCGTCGCCGTAGAGTTCGGTGGCGGCAACGTCCAAGCCGATGCGGATGTCCGCGCCCGGCTCGTAGCCCGCGGCTTTGATGGCTTCGATGATCAGGTCGATGACATCGTCGGGGGTGGCGAGGTCGGGCGCGAAGCCGCCTTCGTCGCCAACGGCGGTGGCGAGCTTCTTCGCTTTAAGGATTTTCTTGAGCGTGTGGTAGATTTCCGCGCACCAGCGCAAGCCTTCTTTGAAGCAGCACGCGCCCACGGGCAGGATCATGAATTCCTGGAAGTCCACGGTGTTGTCGGCGTGTTTGCCGCCGTTGAGGATGTTCATCATTGGAACAGGAAGTTCCTTAGCGTTGAATCCGCCCAGGTATTGGTACAGCGGGAGGTTAAGGGCGTTGGCGGCGGCTTTCGCTACGGCCATGGAAACGCCGAGGATGGCGTTCGCGCCGAGGCGCGCTTTGTTGGGCGTGCCGTCGAGGTCGATCATGAGGCGGTCGATGGCCACTTGGTCGAGGGCGTTTTCGCCGATGATTTCCTCCGCGATGATATTGTTTACGTTGTCGATGGCTTTTTCCACGCCGAGGCCCTTGTAACGGTCGCCGCCGTCGCGCAGTTCAACCGCTTCGAACGCGCCTGTGGACGCGCCCGAGGGTACCGCCGCGATGCCGGAAAATACCTTGCCGCCGTCCTCGTTTTCGACGATGACTTCCACTTCCACGGTCGGGTTGCCGCGGGAGTCCATGATTTCGCGGGCGATAACGTCCACGATGATGATTGATGCCTTTAACATTTTATTCCTCCTTGGGTTGTGATTTTTACACATTATTTTGATTGCCTTTACTTCCTTATGAGTAGGCTTCGTCCGGTCATTTCCTTGGGTTGTTCCAGCTCCATCAAGTCCAGCAGGGTGGGGGCGATGTCCGCCAGCCGCCCGCCGGGCTTCAAATCCATATGGGGACAATTAAACAGGACAAACGGTACGGGGTTGGTGGTGTGGGCGGTGAACGCGCCGCCGTTTTCCTCGTCGATCATCTTGTCCGCGTTGCCGTGGTCGGCGCAGAAGAACATGCGCGTGCCGTTTTTGAGCATCGCGTCCATGGCGCGGGCGACGCAGGTGTCCACGGTTTCGACGGCTTTGATGGCCGCTTCCATGATGCCCGTGTGGCCCACCATGTCGCAATTGGCGAAGTTGACAACGATGAGGTCGTATTTTTGCGATTCGATGGCTTCGACCAAACGGTCGGCGACTTCGGGCGCGGACATTTCGGGTTGGAGGTCGTAGGTAGCCACCTTGGGGGAGGGGACGAGGATGCGGTCCTCGTGTTCGTAAGCCTCCTCGCGCCCGCCGTTGAAGAAGAACGTGACGTGGGCGTATTTTTCTGTTTCGGCAAGGCGTAATTGCGTCATGCCCTTGTCGGCCAAGTATTGCCCGAGTACGTTGTCCATAGACTGCGCGTGGAACGCCACATGTTTGTTGGGGATGGTGTGGTCGTACTCCGTGAAGCATACGTAATGCAGGGGGAAGAAGCCACGCGGGCGTTCGAATTCGGTAAAATCCGGGTCGCAGAAGGCGCGGGTGATTTCGCGCGCGCGGTCGGGGCGGAAGTTGAAGAAGATGACGGAGTCGTTGGGTTGGATGGTGGCGGTGGGTTTGCCGTCGCCGTTTAACAAAATGCTTGGTACAACAAATTCATCGTTCACCCCGGCGGCATAACTGGCTTTCATGCAGGCGTCCGCTTGATTCATTTGGTTGGGGATGAGATTCCCTTCGCCCAACACCAACGCGTCGTATGCCATCTTCACCCGCTCCCAGCGGTTATCCCTGTCCATCGCATAGTAACGCCCCATGATGGTCGCCAATTCGGGCAAGCGTTCATGCGTTCCCATAGAAGCCATCGCGCTTGCTAATTCGCCGATATATCCAAGCCCCGACGTTGGCGGTGTGTCGCGCCCGTCAAGGAAGGCGTGTACATACACCTTTTCCAAGCCGTGACGCTTCGCCAATTCCAACAATGCGTACAAATGCGTATTGTGGCTGTGTACCCCGCCGTCGGAAAGTAAGCCGTACAGGTGCAGCGCCGTACCGTGCTTTTTGCAATTCTCTACGGCGGCGAGCAGGGCTTCATTATTATAGAAGTCCCCGTCGGCGATTTCCTTCGTGATGCGGGTCAGCTCCTGATACACCACACGCCCCGCGCCGATGTTGGTATGGCCGACCTCGGAGTTGCCCATTTGCCCGTCGGGCAGACCCACGTCCATGCCGCTGGCCGCGCCCGGTTGGAAAGGGAATTTCTCCATAAGCCAATCGAGGTGCGGCGTTTGCGCCAGCGCGATCGCGTTCCCTTCGCGCTTGTCGGAGAGGCCGAAGCCGTCCAGGATCATTAAAACGACGTTACGCATAATGGACGACCTTCTCGAACGTCGGCTTTACGCTTGCGCCGCCGACCAGCCCGCCGTCGATGTTGGGCATGGCGAAGATATCCTTGGCGTTGGTGTGGTCCACACTGCCGCCGTACAGGATGCGGATTTTTTCGGCGGCGACGGGGCCGCACTTTTCGAATACCTGATTGCGGACGATTTCACAGGCTTCCTCGGCCTGTTCAAGCGTGGCGACCTCGCCGGTGCCGATCGCCCAAATGGGTTCGTACGCGATGACGATCTTCGCCGCTTGCTCGGGGGTGATTTCATCCAGCGCAAACGTGATTTGCTTTTTGAGTACGTCGGCTGTCCGGTTTTCCTTGCGCTGGCGTTGGGATTCGCCGCAGCAAATGATCGGCGTGATCCCGTGTTCCAGGGCTTTTAACGCTTTTAGGTTAACGGTCGTGTCCGATTCGCCGAAGCGTTCGCGCCGTTCCGAATGGCCGATGATGACGTACGGTACACCCATACTGCCCAGCATTTTTGGCGAAATTTCGCCCGTGTACGCGCCTTCATCGCGGTAGTGCATGTTCTGCGCGCCCACGCAAATGTGCGTACCCTTCAACGCTTCCATGACCGCTTGAAGCGACACGTACGGTACGCAAAGTACCACGTCCACTTCATCGGAATTAATCGTTTCCTTTATATCCTGCACGAATTCCCGCGCCTTGTCGGGCGTGAAATTCATCTTCCAGTTACCCGCGACCAATTTCTTACGCATATTTACACCCCCGCCTTCGGCGTTGACGCGTTAACGGCTTCCACGCCCGGTAGCTTTTTACCTTCTAGAAATTCCAAGGAAGCCCCGCCGCCCGTGGAGATGTGCGACATTTTATCCGCGAAGCCCAATTGGATGACCGCCGCCGCGCTGTCGCCGCCGCCGATAATCGTGGTCGCGTCCAGCTCCGCCATCGCCTTCGCCAAGGCCAGCGTGCCCTGCGCGAATACGGGGAACTCGAATACGCCCATGGGGCCGTTCCATATCACGGTTTTCGCGCCTTGGAGGGCTTCCGTGAAGCGCTTTTGCGTCTTCGCGCCGATGTCCAGGCCCTGCCAGCCGTCGGGGATCGCGTCCGCGTCCACGCATTGCCACTCCGCGTCGGCTTTGAACTCCTTCGTGATCATCGTATCGATGGGAAGGAGCAGTTCGACACCTTTGTCCTTCGCTTTTTGTATCATTTCCTTAGCGTAGTCGATACGGTCTTCCTCCACGATGGACGTACCCGTGCCGTAGCCCTGCGCACGGAAGAACGTATACGCCATCGCGCCGCCGATGATCAGTTTGTCCACCTTTTCAAGCAACGCGTTGATGACGCCGATCTTGTCCGACACCTTCAAGCCGCCCAAAATCGCTACAAAGGGGCGCACGGGCTTGTCCACCGCTTCGCCCAAAAACTTCAATTCCTTCTCCATCAAGTAGCCCACGGCGGATTCGCCCACCAGCGCGGCCACGCCCACCGTGGAGCAATGCGCCCGGTGCGCTGAGCCGAACGCGTCGTTGACGTACACGTCCGCAAGCGAAGCCAGGTCCTTCGAAAACGCTTCCTCGTTTTTGCCTTCCTCCGGGCGGAAGCGCGTGTTTTGCAACAGCGCGACTTCGCCGTCCTTTAAGGCGTTGACCGCTTCCCGCACCGCGTCCGAAACCACCGCGTCGTCCGCGAGGAACTTGACGGGTTTACCCAAATGCTCCGCCAAACGTTCCGCCACGGGCGCGAGGGTCGCCTTCGCGTCGGGCCCCTTGGGCTTGCCCAAATGCGAGCAAAGCACCAGCCGCCCGCCGTCGGCGATCAATTTCCTAAGCGTAGGCAACGCGGCCACGATCCGATTGTCGTCGGAAATCTTGCCGTCGATCAGCGGCACGTTAAAGTCGCACCGCACCAATACGCGCTTACCCTTCACTTGGATGTCGTTAACCGTTTTCTTCATATCGTTACTCCTTTATGGAAAAATATGCATTGTCATCATTTTAGCATTTATGCGGCCCCTTGCATACCCTGTTATCGGGTGATGAAAATGATTATGCTGATCATGGGGGCGGCCCTCCTCGCGCTGACTTTGTCCCTCGATGCCTTTGCGGCGGCCTTTGCCTATGGTTGCAAGCAAATAAAAATACCCCCGTTGTCGGGGGGTATCATCGCAATAATTTGCACGGCTACGACGGGCCTGTCCTTCCTCGTCGGTCACGCGCTGACGCCGATCGTTTCGAACCGCGCGGCGTCTTTCATATCGTTTGCCATCCTGTTTGCCATCGGAACGGTTAAACTGCTCGACTCCATCACGAAATCCGTCATCCGCAGGTATGCCCGTATCGATAAGGAAGTCGAATTGTCGCTGTTTAATTTCAAGTTTATCCTGCGGGTCTACGCCGACCCCGAATCCGCCGACCATGACGTATCGAAGCATATATCCGCCCGCGAGGCTGCGGTCTTAGCCGTTTCGCTATCGCTGGACGGCTTCGCGGTAGGCTTGGGCGCGGCGTTGCTGGGCTTTAACGGGTGGTTGGTTGCGGCGTTTTGCTTGACGGCCAACATACTCGCTTTATGGCTGGGGAGCGTCCTCGGAAACAAAGCCGCGCGGAGCTTGCGGTTTAATATTTCATGGCTGGCGGGCGTGCTGTTGATTGTGCTGGCGTTTACGCAGTTTATTTAGCCCCTCCCAAACCCGCTCCGCCCCGTCCGCGTTGCTCCACAACCCCACATGCTTCAACAAAAATCCATACAGCTTACACAGCTTGGCGTATCCCGGCCAATCGTCCCCCCGTTCCCTTATGTCGAACAAAGTCTCCACGGTTACTACTTCCGCAACCAGTTTACGGTAGGCGGAATGTATTTTCTCCTCCCCGCTCTTGACCTTGCGCAGTACTTCGCCGTCGGCGAGTTCCTTCACTTTTATATAATGCCGAACGGTTTGTTCGCTTAACTGCGCGGCCCTTGCGATGTCCTTGCGAACGTATCGGCGGTTTTGCAAAGCCAGCTCAATTCGCGCGGCATCGGAGAGGTTCCTCCGGCCCAACTGATGGTCAACGATCCACGCGATCGCTTCCGCTTCATCCGAAAAGCGCATCCCCTCCGTGCGAAAGGGTACGCCGTGCGCGCGGCAGATCGCGTAACGGTTATGGCCGTCTACGATAAACCCGCGCCAGGTCAATATCGCTTCACGGCAGCGACCCGTCCCCGCGATGTCTTGCTCGAGCGCGGTATATTCCTCCCGCGACAACGGCGGTATGATCCGACTGAACTCGGGGTGGATCTTCAAATCACGCATGGCAAGCTCCCTTCTTGGTTGTCAAAGCGTCTAATAACGCGGCTAGATGCGCCAACATCGGCGCGGCGGTATCGGAGTCCTTGATGCCTTCATAGGAACCTTCCGCTTTCGTTAACTCCTTTGCAATTTCATTTGGGATTAAACGGAAAGCCGTGCCGATCTTTATTTTACCGCTCTTGACGGCGGCGATTAATTCGGGTGATCCTTGCCGAAGGATTTGCTGGTATTGGGATAACTTTCCTTCACTAAGCCCTGCTTCGGAAGCAAGCGTTTCACGGACGTTTACGGCTGGTAATTTATGGTTTGATGATAATGTCAAACCTTTTTCCGTCCCCAAATCACAGCATTTTTCTTCCTTCGAGGGCCTTCCTCCGTGCGTCAAATTCTCCCGCGCCCTCGCCCGCAACATGTCCGCTTTCTTCATCGCCAGCTCGATCCGCGCCGCGTCGGACAAGTTCCTCCGTGCCAATTGATTGTTGATGATCCACAGCGCGGCTTCCTCGCGGCCGGCGAAAGCCATTTTCGCCGCTTCAAACCGAATCCCGTGCTTTACGCAAATCCCCAAACGGTTATGCCCGTCGATGAGCAAATGCTGCCCGTCGGGGCTTGTCCATACGATCAGGGCCTCACGGCATTTGCCCGCGTCCAGGATGTTCCTTTCCAATTGAATGTACTCCTCCGCTGACAAAGGCGGTACCAGTCCCGAAAATTCGGGGTCGATCACAGGCATCATCATATATGTTCCCCCTTCAAAATTTCGTGTAGTATAGAACATATATACGTACATTTCAACAAAAACCCGAAATCGGTACGCTTTGTGCGGTAATTGCCGTTGCTTAGCATGAAAAAACGAATAAAATAATAATGATGTCTATTGATTTTTGGGGGAATTATAATGAAAAAGAAAGCAAAACGTATTATTGCATTTTGGCTTGCGGTAGCGTTGCTTGCACAACAATTTATGTTTCCTGCTTCGGGAATAATTTTTGCCGGGCAGGATAATTTTTTACCCACGTTAACCCCAACGATTTATTATGAAGGTATACCCATATACGATGGCATCCAACTACCGCCCGACGCGGAGCTTATCGCCCGATTCACTTTTACCGCGTCGCCCGGTACTCCAATAAACAAGAACATTTCCATACCCGCACCCCTGATCCCTCAAGCGGATTCCGTCCCCGTGTGGTTAATCGACCCCTTGGGCGAATACATGCAAATTACCACACTCACCCTATCTGATGAAGGCATGACTACCCTTGCCATAACCCTGCCGGAAACGCAAACAGATATCCCGTTTATCCCTTTCCCGCCGATTGGTGAACCGGATGAAGGTGAACCGGAAAATAGTAACGAATTTGAAGATGATGAAGAACCGGATGATATCGATGAATCGAAAAACGATAAAGAACCGGAAGACGATGGAACAATAAACGGAACGCCGGAAAACGAATATGACCCCAATGGAAACGAAAATCCTACGGACGATGATTCCGCAAACGATAACTTCAATAATAATGGCCCAATAAATGACAACCCCATAAATAGCGACCCCGTAGATGATGAAACCGGTTTATATATCGGTGCCGTATACGGCATGATTGAATTAATGGATGACGATACGGGTGATTACACCGTGCTGTTTGAAATCCCGGTAGGTTTTTGCGGGGATTATTTGTATTGGCTTTTTGATGACGGGCAAGATACGGTTATGTTAAACAGCGGGAGTACCGGCATAACCGTCAAAATAGTTGACATAGCCGCTCCGGCGGGTTTTGCGGTACCAATGGCTGCTTCCGGTGCCGATTTCGAATCAACTATCACGAGCATAACCCTAACCCAAGGACCTGCGGGTACCACACCCGTTACCCCCGGTCAGACAATCCCATCCACGCAAGTATTTTCATTAAAATATGAATTTGTCGGTGATATCGATGACCTTGACTTTGAAGGCCAATCCTTTAATATCCCCATCCCGGATGGCTTGTCATTCCCCTTGGAAGCCGCCCTTCAAGCCAATAACGGAATGGCACCCGACGGGCGCATACTTGTGGTTGCCGGTACGGTTTATGAATTTGCCAGACTCCGTTTCGAAAACAACCAATTGGAAATCTATTTCGATGATGAACTAAGTTGGTGGACCAGAATAACCAGCTTAGACCTTGAATTTAAAAGCGGGGATTTTACCCTCCACGGTTACAGGTTGTTTGATATAAACAGCGGACCGCCGCAAAATACGCATGTTAACCACACGATTTCCCACCTCCGGCTTAGCCCGAGTTCCATCACCTTCCAAACAAACAACCCGGCTAACCGCGCGTGGCAGCGCCCGACCTTCGACCATACACGCCCCAATTCCAACTACAACCCCACCGCCGACTATATATGGACATGGCACGCCACTTATACCCCTGTCGGTGACTTCGCCGAATTGGGTAATCCCGCAAGCGGTCCGGTCCTTACGGCGGCGGGTGAAGTGCGTACCATTGCCATCAATGTACAGGAAGGCACGAAGATTGTGCCCGACAGTGTGCGTATTTATAGGAATATGCCGGATTTTAACGTGAACATAACAACGGAGGTCGGAAGCCGATTAACCGTTACCGATACAGGCATCACCCTTACCATAAATGCCGACGCGCACAATATCCCCATGCGTATCATGTACGATACCGAATTGCTCCCGGGGTGGTTCCCGTTCCCCGATAACAATAATGCGGTTACGGGCATAACCAATACGGGTTCGGTATCCTTCAACGCAGAATCACTCGTACCCAACCGCGCCACCCCGCAAACCGCCAACGCGCAGGATACCGCAAGCCTTGCCGCGGGGAGCTTCCAATGGGTGCAAAAAGGTATCGTAAGCGGTAACCCCGTAACGCCGTCGATTCGTGAAATTGTGTGGGAGCTGAACGTCAACACCTACGGGCAAAGGATGCAGAACTTGACCGTGTTCGACAGGATTAGCCATCCGACCACGCCGAGCGTCCTCACGTTAAACCCGTCAAGCATACGAATCAGCGTTGACGGCGGCAATACCTGGGTAAACCCCAACGATAACACAAACGATTATATATTGAGCGTTTTAAACCAACAGCCCACGGGTGCCACGTTTTCGATTTTATTGTACGGGACATCGGGCACATTGCACAGGGAATATAAAATACAATACACCACGGACATCGCCGTAACCGTGTTCGAGGGCGGCGGGATGCCGACGGCGCAGCAAATCGAAAACCACGCATGGCTGTCATTCGGCTGGCACAATGGTACGGGGTACGGACCCGGTACGCTGTTCACGCCGCCCGCCGGATGGATAACCCGCCCGCAGCCTTCCGGTATGTTCATCGAAAAGAGCGCGTCTTATAATGATGCCACCCGTGTAATTACATGGACGGTACAGGTAAACCGTTCGAACCTGGACGTTACGGGAACGGGCACCGTTGAATTGGAAATCGGCCCCGACCAAATGTTCATCGGCGGTAGTTTGAACAGAAGCGGTCCGAACGGAAACATAACTTCATCCCACCCCAACCATTTACTTTCACCCGATAATGGTAATAACCGGAAGATTACGGTAACGTTGGATAACTTTAACAACCGGGCAATCGTATTCACGTACCAAACCCTGGTGACCAACCCCAACCACTTCGCCAACAACGCGGGTAACCAAACATACAGGAATTACGCACGTTTTTGGGGTACGGTTAATACGGTCGGCAGCGGCTCCCAAACGCTTACGGGTGTCGAAGCGTCCGCACCCGCTACCGTTGCCTCCACCGTATTAAGCTCCGGTACGCAGTTTAACCCCCATTTTTATTATGAAAACGGTCAACCCCACCTTATATGGCGTGTCCGCGTAAACCAGCGTGCCCAAGCGGCAACCTACACCTCCACGGATGCCGAACTGGTAATAGTGCTATATTACGGCTTATCGTATGTCCCCGATTCGGCAAGGATTGTTGGGGGTGCCGACCCCCTAGACGCAGAAGAAACGCTTAACACAAGGAACACACTGCGGATTGATTTGCCTGACAACACCGGGGGCAGCGGCGAGGTAATTATCGAATACCGCACAAGCATCGACGTCAACCACCCCTACCTGACCGGGTTTAGGAACAACACAAACGAAAGTACAGACCAAACCTTTACAAACAACACGACGTTGCACCACACCGTAACGGCAAGGGCGCCAAACGCCGAACGCTATTATTTAACCGGCGGTTCCGCCGAAATATCGACGCCGTACGTGCCCACAACGCAATCCTTCCGCAGTACGCTGATGCATAAATCGGGCGTACACAACGCTCCGGAAGACAGCATCACCTACACCGTGTTTATCAACCCCAACCGCATTACGCTGGGAACGGGGAATTTATTGATTTCCGACATCATGCCGGATGCTTTAACGCTGGACATGATGAGCGTAAGATTATATAACGCGACCGTTAACCCCGATGGGACATGGAACGGTACAAGGGTATTTACGGGCATCGATGCCAACCATGACAATGTGATTTTTGACAATCAAGGCAGAGGGTTCAGCATACGGCTTCCCCATGACAATACCCCGTACGTACTCGTATACACCGCTTTCTTTGAACGGACGGCAAGCCCCACAATTACGAACAATATCCGTTTCGGCGGCCTTCAATTGGGCGTAGCCGGTACGCCGACGGCGGGTGGCGGCAATGTGGGCGGTACCGTATCGGGGTTACCCGTTTTGGTGGGCAATGCCCATGGGCAAGGGAACGCATCCTCCAACCAAGTCCGCTTGAATGTTACGTTACACGATGAATTGCGCCGGAATATCCCGCTAAACAACGTAACCTTTGACTTGTACGCCGTGGTACGCGGTACGCGGATTCCGCTTCATACGGGGGTAACCGCAAACATCACGCAAAACGGTGCGCGGGAGGGGTTCGTTAGCTTTTTCCCCGTTCCGGCGCGTACCGATTTGGTGTTGGTGCAGCGCAATGAGTTTAACGGTTATACGTCAAATACGATTGCCTTCAACGATGCTCCGATAGCACCCACAATCGCTCGCAGCGGTGATGTAAGGGGGCATACGGGCGGTGTTACCCAACCGTCGATTTATCAAACGCAAGGGGAAGTGTCCTTCCACTTGCTAAGAAGGGATAATTGTCCTAATAATTTTGTATATGATTTACCGCTTACTAACCACCCTGTCACCGCAAACGTCCAAATCGAAAAATATAGCACCGTTGTAGGTACCGTAACGGAATACAACAACGACACCCTATACATCCTGATGAGGGATGAAGCGGTCAACTACGAGCGCTTTGCGCCCATCGACCCCGCTACAGGCATCGCAACGCTTGAAGACGTTCCGCATGGGACGTATACATTGTCAATGCGCAGGCGTACGGCCCCCGACACACCTCCCAATCCTCCCGTAACTGCGATAAGCAATCTCATATTCCATTATCAGCCAAGACTTAACACAACCGTTTTACGAATTACGGAAAACGGTTCAATCCTTGTTGGTGCGGCACCCGGCGCAATACCGGCGTTATCGCCTCATCAAGTGGTAAGCGACGGAATTACCGGTGCGTCGGGCCGTTTGCGCATTACGGAAACGAATGTGGATACAAAGGAAACATTGGATAACCCCATTTTTGAATTAAACACACCCTTGGGAATCATACCCCACATAACCCCGAACGGAACGGAAAATATTCAGTTCCCTGCCTTGGACGGCATGGCGTTCATTTCAATCGAATCAACGCTGCAGCGCGCGGGCTTCTACAGGCCCCTTGCCCATCCGAGCGGGACCATAGAGTTACTCGGAGATTACCACGACATTGATTGGTATTCATACCCCCACGCCGCGTCCTTCACCGTCAACCTCGAACATGCTACCAACGGGCCGTTGACAGGTACACAGGTACGTTTATACAGAACTTCCGATATAACCAATAATTCCGACTTCATAACGTTAACCGTTCCGGCAGGGGGAAACAGCGTAACCTTCGAAAAATTGGAATTGGATTATGATGCCAACGAAACACACGAATGGAATGAAGAACCGCCGTTAAAGGACACGACTTTTTATATAATGGTCATTCCTCCGGGAGGGCAGCGTTTGCAAAGCGGTATCACGATGCCGATTGCCGCACCTTTCGAATTCGGCAACAGAGATATCGATAACAATGCTGATAGAAAGGATTTCCGCCATTCACATGAAGAAATAACATTTGGTGAAATAATCCTTGAAAATATACCCCCACCCCCCGCCAACGATAATAACAGCGGGAACAACAACCAAGGTAGCAACAACCAAGGCAACAACAACCAAACCGGCGGCGGCGGGTGGTGGTTCTCCCCCCCAATCGGCTCCCTCACCAACCCGCCCGTACCCCCTGCACCCCCTACACCCCCAACCACCCCCACCGTGCAGGAAATCTTCGAAGGTACCTTCGACGATGTATTAGAAGCCCTGCCCGACGATGTACTGGAAATGTTATTCGGCCTATTGACGGACAGCGATATGCTGGAAATGATTATCGAGCTGGACTACGACCTGCTGGACGAAATATTGACCGAAATTATTACCGAAATGATTGCGGACCTTGTATACGACGTACCGCCGGGGTTGGAAAACCTCAGCCTGGACGCGCTCCTTACCCTGCTGGAGGAAATATGGAACGAACCCGCGTACCTGCCCGCCATTGAAGTGCCTTACGCGGACGAAACCGCCATCAACCCGTCCCCGCATAACCAAGCGACTATTGACTACGTAGAAGCCCTGCGTGCCTCCAACCCCGACCTTGCTCCGGGCGAACTGCCCGAAGGTTTTACGGCGGTGCGCCTGCAAGACGGTTCGGAGGGTGATTATATTATCTACATCATCTACGACGAAAACGGCGAACCCGTCGGTTATATCATCGTGCCGTACGGCCAAGTATTCGGGATGCTCCAGTTCTTCGACCATTTTGTCCCATTCGAGAAGACCAACCCCCAAACCGACGCGCAGAACATCGGCGTTAAGCCCCTCATATGGCATATGGCGCTGCTCTCCTTCGCCATCACGGCATCCGCTGCCGTTATCAAACGCAAGCGGCGCAGGAAACCCGCTGCGTAAGAAAGTAAAAAATTCAACTTTTTAAACCGGTGCAAACAAATGGCATCGGTTTTTATTTAAGCATTGCACATCATGTATATAAGGTGTATATTTCAAATGTAAAACCGCAAAGATGTCAACCGTTAATCGGGGATTAATATTATGATGCGAAAGGAGAATGAAAGATGTCAACTATTAATTATACCGTTAGACTTGATGAATCGGATAAAAAAGCCGCCGAGCATGTTTTTAATGAATTGGGTTTAACGCTGGCGGCAGGGTTTAATATTTATATTAAAGCCGTGGGAAGACAACGTAAAATACCGTTTGACCTATCATTAAACCCACCGCAAAACGAAAGGTTAACTGCTGCGCAACGAAAAGTAGCAAACGAATTTTTGGAAAATATAAGGCTTTTAAGGGAAATGGGCTTTTCGGAAGAAGATGAAAATAAAATTGAAGAATTACAAAAACGAATTTTTGCGCCTATGTTTGAGGAACGGTTATGATTTTAACTTATACGCTTGATACAAATACAATTTCATATCTTCTCAGAGGCGAAGGAAATGTAGAAAAGCATTATATTAACGAAATAATTGAGTATGGTAATAATTATACCATACCCGGTATCGTTTATTATGAAATTGAACGTTGGTTACGATATAAACCGACAAAAATGACTCGTTCATTCGCACAATTTTTTATAAACCTATACAACAATGTACGCGATAAAAGTGAAATAACACACGGTATTTGGGAAAAAGCGATTGAAATATACATTGAGTTAAAGCAAAAGGGCCAATTAATCGGTGATGCTGATATATTAATCGCTGCATATTGCGTTGTTAACGGTTATACATTAGTTACAAACAATACAAACGATTTCATCCGAATCAACGGTATAAAACTCACCAATTGGCTAACATAATAAATAGTATGCTATAATGCCCTATCTTCCCCATCCCGTTACCCACAAGGAGGTATTCCATGAAACTAGACAAGCTGGTAATGGCCATCATCCAAGACGAGGACGCCTTTCACCTGATGGATTTGCTTAACGCCAAGGGCTTCAGTGTCACCAAGCTCGCGTCCACGGGCGGCTTTCTCCGTGCCGGCAATACCACGTTTATATGCGGCGTGTCCGAGGAAAGGCTGCCCGAATTCATCGATATTATTGAGAAGAAGTGCAAGAGCCGCAGGCAAATCACGTCCGTCAACGCCATGAACGTCAACGCCAACGAGAGCTTCGCCCCGTACCCCGTGGAAGTGACCGTCGGCGGCGCCAACATCTTCATACTCAATATCGAGGAATTCAGGAAGGTCTAACCCCCTATGGAAATGAAAATCTCCGAAGTCCTCGCCGCGCGCTTCGCCGAAACGCAGGCCGTGAAGGAGAAGGCCCCGCAGGTGGACTTTAGCTTCACGCTCAAACGCCTTTCGGACGAAGGCTTGGCCGAACGCTTACAAGCCCTGATATCGGAAATCACCACGCAGGGCAAGCGGATCGCGGAGCATGTGGATTTTTCGGACCTCAAGCGGTACCGCAGCTTGATCGCCGATTTTATCAGCGAGGTCACGGCTCATTCGCACGAGTTCAGCCGCGAAAATTATTTGAATCGCCGTGGCCAGCACAGGGTCTTCGCCATCGTCCGCTTGGTGAACAAGGACTTGGACGACCTGGCGCAGGAGCTGTTAAAAAAGGAAAAAAACCACCTGGCCATCCTGGATAAAATCGACGAAATACACGGCCTGCTGCTCGATATGATCGTATGAAGCATGTCAGCCACGCGTATGTGATCGAAGGGGACCAATCGGAAAGCGTAAACGCCTTCGCCAAAACGCTCAATTGCCTTGAGGAAGGCGAAACCGCGTGCGGGGGCTGTATATCCTGCCGCGTATTCGATAGCGGAAACCATCCCGACACGCTGTACGTGGTCGGTACAAAATCCTCAAGTATCGGCGTGGACGACGTACGCAGCCAGGTCGTCACGCAAATGGCGACCAAGCCGTTTTATTACAAATATAAGGTTTTTATCATCGACAAGGCCGAAACCCTAACCCCCGCGGCACAGAACGCCCTGCTCAAAACCATCGAAGAACCCGCTTCCTACGGGGTTTTTTTACTGCTTACCAACCAAATCGAAGCGATGCTGGATACGGTGCTTTCACGCTGCGTCGTTATCAAGCAAAAATCCTTTAGCGAAATCGGCGCGGGGCCGATAGAGGATAACCCCGAAATGCAAGCCCTCTCGAGCGAAATTATCGGAACCGCCTACGGCATGGACATCATAACAGCGATGAACCTGTATAAGAGCTTCGAACCCTATAAGGAATCCAAGGAATCCGCGCAGGCATTGCTGGATATGCTATACACGGGCTACGGCCAAAAAATGCGGGAAACGCAAAGCCCCCGCGCGTTAAACGCCGTAAAAGCCATTACCCACGCCAAGCGGACCCTTTCACAAAACGGCAATTTCCAACTGGCAATCGAATTGATGCTGTTAAAAATAAGCGGGCATATACCGGACCGCGTAAGGAGCAACCGACTTTGATCATCATAGGTGTACGATTTAAGGACGTGGGGCGCATATATTACTTCGACCCGGGCGACTTCGACCCGCCGCAAGGCTCCGCCGTCATCGTCGAAACGATACGCGGTGCGGAATACGGCTTGGTTTCATTATCAAAGAGGGAAGCGGACGTAAGCGACCTCCAGCAACCCATCCGCAAGGTGCTCCGCCTCGCCACCCCCGAGGACGAAGCGCAGGAAATCGCCAACCGCGCCAAGGAAACCGAAGCCCGCGTGACCTGCATGGAAAAAATTAAGGCACATGGCTTGGACATGCACCTCGTGGACGTGGAGTTGACCTTTGACTTGTCGAAGATCATCTTTTACTTCACCGCCGACGGCAGGGTTGACTTCCGAGAACTGGTGAAGGATTTGGCCGCCACGTTCCGCACGCGCATCGAGTTGCGGCAAATCGGCGCGCGTGACGAAGCAAAAATCCTCAACGGCGTGGGCATCTGCGGGCGCAATATTTGCTGCGCTTCCTTTTTGGACGAATTCCAGCCCGTGGGGGTAAAAACCGCCAAGGACCAAGGCCTCGGCTTAAACCCCACCAAGATTTCCGGTTTGTGCGGCAAGCTCATGTGCTGCCTCAAATACGAGGAGGAAACCTACGTCGAGCTTAACAAAGGGTTGCCCAACGTAGGTGACAAAGTTTCCACCCCCGACGGCGACGGGGAAATATTAAGCGTCCAGGTTCTGCGCCAAACCGTAAAGGTCGCTGTAAAAAAGCGCGAAAAAGACGAATCCGAAACGGGCTTCTACCCCGTAGCCGACATTAAAATCCTTAACCGCCGCCCCCCCTGCGAGCAAAACTGCCATTGCTCCGCGTGCAAGAAAAAAGGGTAGGGTAGGGTGCAGCGGTCACCCTTAACCGAAAAGGACAGTCAACTGCTTGGGCCGTACGGCTTGCAGACCCTTGATTTGTCCCACGCGGTGCGCATTTCCCTTGCGCGGGGCGAGTACCTGTCGCGCGCGGGTGAACCGATGGATGAACTGTACATCGTCGTGTCGGGTAAGGCGAAGGTGTTCATCAGCCTGTCCGACGGGAAGGAGCTGCTGCTCGCCTATTTTGCCCGGCGTGGGATCATCGGCGAAATCGAACTGATGACGGACGCCCTCACCACGCAAACCACCGTGCAAGCTGTTACGGAATTGGTGTGCGTCGCCTTCCCCTTGCGCGTGTATGCCGGGGAATTGAAGCGCAACAACGTATTCATCAACTATGTAGCAAAGGACTTGGCCGAAAAGTTGGCGCAACGGGTCGTCAATTCGGCGATAACGGCCTTACAGCCCCTGGAAACGCGCCTTTGCGCCTACATATTGCAAACCGCCGTAAGCGGCGTATTTTGTGAAAAATTAACGGAACTCGCGGGCGTAATGGGCGCAAGCTACCGCCATCTGTTACGCTGCCTGGGTAAGCTGTGCGAAAAAAGCATCCTGCTAAAAACCCCGCAAGGCTATCAAATCATCAACCGCCGCGTCATGGAAATGTACGCGGGCGATTTGTATGTGTTGAAATAAAGAGATGTCCGAAATGCAACCTAATACATACGCATAAAAAAGGACCGCCGCGCGGGCAGTCCTTCCGTTAATAACATAAAATCTACTTCTCGTGCGTAATCCCGCTGGGCGGGAAGCCGCTGACCAGTATCAACGTTTCCGCGCCGCGTAATTCCATACGAAGGCCATCCTGTTCCTGCGGGGTGGCTTTTTCCATGTGCGCGAGGATTTCGTCGCGCTTTGCCATGGCCTTTGATTTGTCGATATCTTCGGGCCATTCGGCGGTTTCGGTCACGATGGTGACGATGTTATCCTCAAATTGCGCCGCACCGCCCAACACGGCCAACTTTAATTCATCATGCCCGTCACGCAGTATGCGCAGTACGCCCGCGTCCAGCACGACGGAGCAGGGCTCATGCCCGTACAGGAAGCCGCGGTCGCCCGTGATGGTGCGCACGATGGCCATATCCGCTTCGCCCTGGTATTTGTATTGGCTCTGCGCCGAACGCACCGCCGGGGTTAACAGGCGGACTTCGATTTTTTTATCGCTCATAGGTTACTCCTATTGGTTCGCGACCGCTTTGTTGTGCCGCTCGATAACGTCCTCGATGGGCCCCGCGTACAGGAAGTGCCCCTCCGCGATGTGGTCAAGCTCGCCGGAAATGATCCTGCGGAAGCCTTCGATGTTGTCCGCCAGCGGCACGTATTTGCCGGGATGGCCGGAGAATATTTCCGCCACGGTAAAGGGCTGGGACAAGAAGCGTTGAATCTTGCGCGCGCGAATAACGGTATTTTTGTCATCCTCGGAAAGCTCATCCATACCCAAAATATTAATGATATCCTGCAATTCCTTATAACGTTGAAGGGCCGATTGCACGGCGCGAGCCACGTCGTAATGCCGTTCGCCTACGATGCTTTTTTCCAACAAACGCGAGGTGGAGGCCAGCGGGTCGATGGCGGGGTAGATACCCAGTTCCGCGATGGAACGCGCGAGGTTGGTGGTTGCGTCCAAGTGGGCGAAGGTCGTGGCTACCGAGGGGTCGGTGTAGTCGTCGGCGGGTACGTAAATGGCTTGTATCGACGTGATGGAGCCCGTTTTGGTGGAAGTGATGCGTTCCTGCAGCGCGCCTACGTCCGTCGCCAGGGTAGGTTGGTAACCCACGGCACTGGGGATACGCCCCAAGAGCGCGGAAACCTCCGAACCGGCTTGTATGAAACGGAAAATATTATCGATAAAGAGCAGCACGTCCTGCCTGGATACGTCGCGGAAATATTCCGCGATCGTAAGGCCCGTAAAACCCACGCGCATACGCGCCCCGGGGGGTTCGTTCATTTGGCCGAATACGAGGGCGGTTTTGTTGATAACGCCGGATTCGGTCATTTCGTTGTACATGTCGATACCCTCACGGGTACGCTCGCCAACGCCCGCGAAAACGGACAAGCCGCCGTGTTCGGTGGCGATATTGTTGATCAGTTCCATCATGATAACGGTCTTGCCTACGCCCGCGCCGCCGAACAGGCCGATCTTACCGCCTTTGGCGTACGGGCATAACAGGTCGATGACCTTGATTCCGGTTTCCAATATTTCGGTGGCGGCGGCTTGTTCGGCAAAGCCGGGGGCTTGCCGGTGGATGGGCCATTTTTCCGCCGAAGCGACGGGAGGTTTGTTGTCGATGGGGCGACCGAGTACGTTCATCATGCGGCCGAGGGTTTCCGGCCCTACGGGGATCGAAATCGGACCACCCGTATCGATTGCGGGTAACCCGCGCGAGAGTCCGTCCGTCGAGTCCATCGCGATGCAACGCACCACGTTGTCGCCCAAGTGTTGGACGACCTCCAGGATGACAGAGTCACCCTCCGGCTTCGGCACTTCCACCGCGCTGTATAACGAAGGCAATTCCCCCTCGAAGCGTACGTCTATGACCGCACCGATGATTTGCAAAATCTTACCCGTATTCGACATGATAATCCTCCCAAACGAACTATTTATTTCAACGCGTTCGCGCCGCTCACGATTTCGGTGATTTCCTGCGTTATCGCGCCTTGGCGTTGGCGGTTGTACATAAGCGTCAGTTTTTCGATGATGTCCTGCGCGTTGTTGGTGGCGGCGTCCATGTTAAGCATACGCGCGGCTTGTTCACATACCACGGACTCCATCATCGCCCCGTAAATGTAGGCGTTCAGGTACTTCTCCGCCATGAAGGTGAGGAATTCCTCCGGCCCGGGGTCGTATTCCATGGGCGCGCGTTTGGTATCGGCCAAGCCCGGCAAGCGCGCGCTGAGCGGCAACACCTGCACGACCTTCGGTTCCGTAGCCAAAATGGAGGTGAATTTCGTATACACGATATATACCTCATCCACTTTGCCGCGGACGAAGGGGTTCCCCTTTGCCGCTTCATGCGGGTCGCGGTACAAATCGATCAACGCCTTGCCCAATTCCCTGGCGTCATCAAACGACGGTACGGACTTCGGGGCGTGTACATATTGTTCCGGATGCAGGTTGCGCGAAAGGAAAAATTCAAGCCCCTTCATCCCGACGATATAGAACGACGCTTCCTTACCGTGGTCGCTCGCGTGGGTTGCCGCCGCCTTGGCCACGTTGAGGTTGTAACCGCCGCACTTACCGCGGTCCGATGAAATGACCAGATACGCGGCCTTTCGGGACGTCCCGCGCCCCTGCACGTAGAAATGCTCCGCCGCGCCCTTATCCGCCGCGGCGGAAAGCGTAAGGCCGTCGGTGCCTTCCACATAGGCCTTGATATACTGCCATTCCTGGCGGGCCTTTTGCAGCTTGGCCGTGGCGACGAGGTTCATCGCCCGCATGGCCTGCTGCATATTCTTAACGCTTGCGCGCCGTTGTTTAATCGCTTTCATCGAGGGCATAAACGTGTCCCCTTACGCCTTACGCAAATTTTTCGAACAGCTCCGCCATTTCCTCCCGTGCCAGCATCAGGCGCAGGTCGTTGACCAGTTCCGTCTTGAAGTCGTCGGGCAAATCCTGTCCCTTGCTCTTAAGCTCGCGGATTTTGACGATATGCTCGTTAAAGCCCGTAAAGCGTTGGTCCAAGAGCTTGGTGAGGAAGTTGGTGGTGGCGCGTATCATCCGCTTAAACTCATCGTTGATGTCGCGCTCGGCGATCTTGGAGAACTGGCTGTACGGTGAAATCGCCTTAAACAGCCGCGCCTCCACCTCGGGGGAAAGTCCGCCGTCGCGTTTGCACAGCGTACGGATGTCCTCCCGTTCGTTGAAGTTGTAAATAAGGAGTACATCCTCGGTTTGCCGCAATTTTTCCGGCGTCATGTTAAGCGCGGCTTTATTTTCCGGGTCGCTGAGGAGCAGGAGCATCTGTTCGTACGGCATCCACAGGAAGTCCTCGATGGCGGCGGCGGCTTGCGCGGCAAGGTCACCCCCGAAATTGATGTCCTTCTTTTCGCGGATTTCCTTCAAGATGTCCACCCGTTCGCTTTCGGGGCGGATTTCCAGGTAATGTCCCTGCGTGAAATAGTTGCGGAACGCCGCTTCCGTACGCCCGATAAAACGCGGCAGGATGGGGCGGAAGAACTTCTTCCCCTTATACGTAACCGCCGTGGCGAAGAGGAGCAGGACCTGTTCCTCGACAGGTATCGGCTGGCCTTGGGGTTGCTTTAATATTTCCACGATGCGCGCGCCGTGGCGCAATTGAAGCATCGTATCCGTTGATAAGTCCGAACCGAACTGCGAGAAAGCGGCAAGCTCGCGGTATTGCGCAAGCTCCAAACGCAGCGGGCCCGCGACCTGCTTCATCGCCTTGATTTGCGCCGCGCCGCCTACGCGGGAAACACTCAAACCCGGGTTGATGGCGGGGCGGATGCCCGAGTTGAACAATTCGGTTTCCAGGAAGATTTGCCCGTCCGTTATCGAAATAACGTTGGTGGGGATATAAGCGGAAATATCGCCCGCTTGCGTTTCAATGATGGGGAGCGCTGTGAGCGTGCCGCCGCCGCGCGCGTCGGACAAACAAGCCGCGCGTTCCAGCAGGCGGGAGTGCAGATAGAAGACGTCGCCCGGGTAGGCTTCGCGCCCCGGCGGGCGGCGTAACAAGAGCGACAAGGCGCGGTACGCCACCGCGTGCTTGGAAAGGTCGTCGTACACGACCAGCACGTCCTTGCCTTCCTCCATCCATTCCTCGCCGATGGCACAGCCCGCGTACGGGGCGATATACTGCATGGGCGCGGTGTCGGAGGCGTTGGCGGCGACGATGGTCGTGTAGTCCATCGCGCCCGCTTCCTCCAGCGTCCGGTGGATACGCGCCACGGTTGAGGCTTTTTGCCCGATGGCCACGTACACACAGCGTACGCCCGTATGTTTTTGGTTGATAATCGTGTCCAGTACGATCGTGGTCTTACCCGTTTGGCGGTCGCCGATGATCAATTCGCGCTGACCGCGCCCGATGGGTACCATCGAGTCGATGGCCTTGATACCCGTTTGCAAGGGTACGTTGACCTCCTTACGCTCGATGACGCCGGGGGCGATGCGCTCGATGACGCGGGTACGGGTATATTTGAGCGTCCCCATACCGTCCAGCGGCTTGCCCACGGGATCAACCACGCGCCCCAAGAGTCCGTCGCCCACGGGTACTTCCGCGATGCGGGCGGTACGCTTTACGGGGTCGCCTTCCTTAACGTTGGCGTCGGGGCCCAACAGCACCGCGCCGATGGAGTCCTCGTCCAGGTTTAACGCGATGCCGTACAGTTCCCCGGGGAATTCCAGAAGCTCCCCGCTCATCGCGTTCGTTAGGCCGTATACGCGGGCGATACCGTCGCCGACATGAATAACGCTCCCGGCCTCGGCCACGTCCACCTTGGTGGAATAGGCTCGTATCTGCTGTTTGATGATGGAGCTGATTTCATCAGGCTTGAGTATCATGTGCCGCTCTCCTTTTTTACGGTTTGATTCACTTCTTCCTTCATTTTACGCAGTTGGAACCGTATCGTCCGGTCAACGAAGAAGCCGTCCGCTTGTATGCTGATGCCGCCGATAACGGCAGGGTCCACCAGCACCTGTATGTCTACCTTTTTATTGAATTTGCGCGTGAGTAACGCCGCCATGCTTGACAGTTGAACGTCGGTCAGCGGCACGGCGGAAACCACCTTCGCCGTAATTTGGTTTTGGTGGCGGCGTATCATTTCGATTAATTGGCCCAGCGCGGGCAAGAGGAACGCCTCGCGGTTCTTGTTCACCACCAGGTGCAAAAAGCCCATCAAATCGGTTTGGATATGCCCGCCGAAAATACTTTCAAAGAACGCGATCTTTTCGGCGCCCGTAACGCGCGGATGCGTGACGAAGGTCTTACATTCCTTGTCGCGCAGCGCGTCGCACATAAAGGACGCGTCAAATAAGTATTGCGTCATCAGGTTCTGCTCGGCGGAAAGCTCAAAGAGCGCGGAGGCGTATCGCTTGCTTAAATCGGCCATATGCGCACCCCCTATTTAAACACGGTGGCTTCCAGCTCAGCCATGGCTTCGTCGAACAAACGGTTATGGATGCTCGGGTCGATCGTGACGTTGAGCAGCTTGCCCGCCATTTCCGAGGAAATTTCCACGATGGCATGTTCCACCATGTTCTTGACCCGGTCAAGCTCCGCCGCGATTTCGACCCCGGCACGCGCTTTCAGGTCTTCGATTTCCTTCTTGGTTTCCGTCATGTCGCGGCTGCGGCGTTCCATCGCCAGCTTGCGGGCGTCGTCCAAAATGGCCGTACGCTCCAGCTCAATACCTTTCAAGAGCTGCTCGTACTGCTCCTTCAACGCGATCGCGGCTTGTTTCGTGGCTTCGGCTTCGTCCAATTCGCGGGCAATCCGATTGGCCCGTTCGTGCAAAAACGCGCGGACGGGTTTGTACAGGATAAACGTAAGCACAAGCGCCAGCACAATAAAGTTGACCAACGCGGGCAGCATTTGCAAAAACGTTTGCAAGTCCAAGTCGAACAGCCGCGGCACGGGCTCGGCGTTAAGCAAAAAAATGAATCCCTGGTTCATAACAACCACCTTTCGAGTTTATTATGAACTCTTTGTTAAATCATTGTGGTGAGGTGTACCAAGAAGGGGTTGATCAGCGGGCGCACGAAGAGGATCAGGATGGCGATAACGAAGCCGTAGATACCCGATGTTTCCGCCATGGCCAAACCGATGAACATGTTGGTGGTGATGGGGCCGCGGGCTTCGGGCTGGCGGGCTACGCTTTCGATTGCCTTCGCCGCTACGTTGCCTTGTCCGATCGTGGTGAGGATACCGTTTAGGAGCGCGATCGCCGCCGCGATGTGTGCCATTGCAAGCACGAATGCCAATGGGTCATGCATGTTTGTTTCCTCCTTTTATGTGGGGCGGTGCCCCGAACGCGGTTTGCGCGTTTTGATGACTAGTTTTCCGCCGCCGCAAGGCTCACGAAGGTAAGGCTCAATATCGTGAATATAAAGGCTTGCAGCACGCCGAAGGCAAGGTCGAAGATCAAATGCAGGGCCACGGGAACCACATAACTGAGCAGTACGGGCACCAGCGTATACAAAAGGGTGATCAATATAAGACCACCCAAGATATTGCCGAACAAACGGAAGCTCAACGAAATGGGGCGCGAGAATTCGCCCAACACGTTAATGGGGAAGAACGCCCAATGCGGGCTCATGTACGTCCCCTTGATATACTTCCACCCGCCGTAACGGATACCGGCGAATTGGATGAGGAAAAACGAGGTAAGCGCGAGCGCGAAGGGCAGGGGCCAGTCCCCCGTCGGCGGCCGCATCCCCGGCAGTATGCCGATGATATTGGCGAAGAGCAGGAACGTAAACAGCGTAAAGAACCACCCACCCAGCCAACTGATGTTCTTATGGCCGTTGGACTTCATTAAGCCGTCGAAGGCTTCGACCGCCATCTCAACGGCGTTTTGGAAGCCCGTCGGCTTGTCGGTGAACTTCTTCAATTTGATACGTACGATAATGGCGAACGTGATCAACACCGCCATAACCACCCACGTAACCACGATCGTATTGGTTATCCATAAATCCACGGGGCCAATGCTCACCACGCCATGGATCGGCACATCAAACATTCGCGTCCCCTCCCTCTGCGGTTTTATAGTCTTTTTTTACGAAAAACCCCATCGTATAAGCGGCTATGGGCATGGTCAAAAGCCCGAATACCGCGCCGAACAAAAACGGGAAACCGATCATTTCCACCTGTGACAAAAACCCCGCGCCGACCAAAACCGCCAGCGTCAAAAGCATCCGCAGCATACCCTGCCCGCGTACATAGTTGGCCGCGAAAGCGGGGTCCATGCTTGTGGCGACCGTCACGGAGCGTTTTAACCAATAAATTTTCAATATGTTGGCGGCGGCGGTAAAAATCGCGCCCCCCGCGAAAAAAAGTGCCTCAAGCGAGCGGTAGTACACAGCCCCGGCGATAACGATAACCAAAGTCGCAACGCCTACAATCAGCGTCATCCGTTTCGTATATGTATCCATCGAAGGATATGCGTCCATTATTCCGTCAGCTCCCCACGCGCTTGGCGGTGTCATACATATACTTGAAGGCCGCGGCGATACCCAGGAATACGAAGATAAGTATAAACACGGGACTCGTACCCAGCCAGCCGTCCAGTAACATCCCTATGAGTATCGAAACCGCGACGCAGGTAATCGTACCGACGGCCAATTGCGTCATTAGGGCGGCGGCACGGAATATCCGCTTGCGTTCCTCTTTGCTTAACTTAGGCATATTTACCTCGTGTACGGCATTTTAAACGATTCGTAATAATTTTGCAATAATTACGATTATTTTAATAATTAGAAAATAATAAATATTCATATAGAAGATAAAACAAATGTTTGCGGCATCGGGTACCGCTCTTTTTATGCCGTTCATGACATAAAGGTGTCGTTCATGCAAAACCTATTGAAGTTTAAGGCGTTTTACCCTACGTTGGAATAAAATTTATTAATTATCATCTTCATATCCCGTTTGGCAGGGTATCTGTAGGAGGAAAATATCATGATATCAAGGAAAACACTCAAAAAGGTTCTCGCGCTGATCTTGTCATTTGCGCTTATATTCGGCTTGACCCCCGTAACAATGGCGGGGGACGCGGACGGTGATTACGCCCCCGCCCATGACGGATACCATGGATACGCGGAAGACGCCACCGAACCGGAACCGGAAGGAACGGCCGCGCCGGAATTGACGGCAACCGCCCCGGTTATGCTAACGGCCTTCGCGGAACTACCCGAGGCCATCGCGTTAAAGGAGTTTGCGGCGGGTGAACTTGCGTCCATAAACGGCGTAACCTTCCCCGCGACCCTCTGCGCCGTAAGCGCGGACGGCGGTATTTCCGTACCCGTTGTGAAATGGGTGGAAATGTGGGGCGAAGTCTTTGACCCGCTTGCGGAATTGGCGGTGTACTACTACATCCCCGTATTGCCGGAGGGCTACGACTGGGAAACGAACTGGCTCGACTTGCCGGTGATAACCGTGGCGATTGGGGCGTTTGGCAATCAGGGCATTGTGGCGACGGCAACGGCGGCGGCGTTAGTCACAACAATCAACGGCTTTGCTCATGGCGGAACAGGCACGCTTACCGCCGTTGACAACGGCGACAATACCGTAACCGTCACAGGTTCGGTTACGGGTGCAACTAACAGATTGGTTTTGAACATTGACAGCAATGTAACCGTCATATGGCAAGCACAATTAAGCGGAAATAATTCATTAGGCATTATAAGAATCGAAGGTACAGGAACATTTCAAGTGGAAACAGGAGCTTTAATTACAAATAGTGCTAATAATGCACGCACAATCATCATCGACAATGGGGAAACTCCCATTATAAACATCACCGGAGGCTCTGTTACAGGAAGCGGCACAGGTTCAAGTGTGGTAATTGCTTTACTTGGTTCGGGTGTTACTGTCAATGTAAGCGGCGGTGAAGTTATAAACGAAAATGTAGCCGCTACAGGAGATACAATTGAAATCACCGCTGGCGGAAATGTCAATGTCAGCGGTAGCGGAAAAGTCGAAGTGCGTGGCACAGGCAGAGCGATTCTTGATTCGACAGGGACTATCACGGTTAGCGGCGGCACAATTATCTCGAACAGTGGTACGGCACTTGCGTTGACGGGAACAGGAGGAACAATCAATGTTAGCGGCGGTACAATTATCAGAGCAAGCGGCGGTAACGCGATTCTTAACGGCGCAGGGACACAGAATTTCACGGGTGGTTTTGTCATTAACAATAATGCAGGCACGATTAGGGGTAATGTAACACTCGCACATGATGTAACGATTCCGAACGGAACAACGGTAACGATTGAAAATGGTGCAATATTAACCGTTCCGAATGGCGTAACGCTCACCAACAACGGTTCTTTTACTAATAACGGCGCAATTAATAATTACGGCACAATTAACAGTAACAGCATTATCACAGGCACGGTTACGGGCAACCCGCCGAGAGTCCACGCTATCACATTCAGCGTGGTAAACGGCGTTGGCGGCACGCTTACGGCAACTTATAATAGCTTGCCTTTAACATCAGGGGAAATGATTGCACATAACGGACATGTTAATTTCACCGCTACACCGACTGCCGGTTGGCGAGTAAAAGAGTGGACAGAGAATGGTGGACACTCCTCTCTTGGTACACAAACTTTAGCTCCGTTTCATTTTATACAAACACCGCTAACCATCACGGTGGAATTTGAACCCATACCCCGCACTATCACTTTCCGTCTACTTCCCTTATCCGAAGGCGGCGGTGAAATCCACGATACGCGTACAGTACCGAACGGAACGCTTTTTTCTGCCGTATCTTTACCCGCCAACCCGACACGAGCGGGATTCACTTTCCTTGGTTGGGGTAACGATAACGGTATGCTTATTTCAGACTTTCCCCACAGCCCGACAATAGAGGGTAATGTAACTTTTTATGCGCAATGGGAATGTATCCATACGCCGAGCAATACTGCCGCCGTAGCCGCCAATTGCACAATCGACCTTGTTTGTGCTTGCGGGCATGTAATAACGGCGGGCAATGCTTCCCATACATGGGAACAACTCAACGCCACACACCATAAATGTGAAAATTGCACCACCGAACAAGCGCATATTTGGGACAACGGAGTAACCGACCCTACAAAAACTTGTGGCGAAATAGCAGACGTTCTTTTTACTTGCACCGCTTGCGGTGAAGCAAAAACAGAATCTGATGAAGTTATACAGCATAATTTCACGGGTTGGACAATATCAACCCCCGCAACTTGTTTAACAAACGCAATCGAAACAGGCACTTGCAACAGACCAAATTGCGGAAACGGAACACCCGCAACCAATACGCGAACCGTTGCAAACAGCGCGCTTGGGCATAGCAACCCCACAGGCACATGGACGAGCGGAAACGCCGCCACTTGCACCACCGCAAGCACGCGAATAGAAATATGCGCAAGGAGCGGTTGTTCCCATGTAATAGCAACCGAAACGCAAGGCGCATTAGGACACACAACAACAACTCCCGGCGGCACTTGTACAAGGTGCGGTCATGTAGTGCCGGGCGGCGGCAACGGAAGTGCCGATAATGGGGATACGGACAACGGCGGGAATCAAAGCGGTACGACTTTACCGCAACCCGTACCCACCCCTTCGCCCGCTCCTTCCCCCACACCGCAACCCGCTCCTTCCTCCACCCCCACCCCAACGACCACCACCATCCCCGCCACAAGCGGCGCGGCGGCCACAAGCGGCGCAACGGCCGCAAGCGGTGCGGATACCGTAACAGGCGGCAAGGTGGATATTCCCATATCGGTGGACACCGACACCGGGCAAGTAACGATAAACATTGACGCGCAAACCAAAGACGCCTTGATAACCGACGCGCTGGCCAAGGCGGAAGCCCAAGGCGACGACGCGCAACCCATCGTGACCTTCGACCTTTCCGCCGTGGAAAACGCCGCGGCCGCCGAATTGAACGTATCCGCGGCGCAAGCCTTCAGCGAAGCCGAGGTAGCCGTCACGGTGGTGCTTCCCGCGGGGGAAATCACCCTAACGCCCGATGCGTTGGCGATGCTTTCGGAGGCGCGTACCGCCGCCGATTCGCCATTGGCGGACGACCGCGGCGCGGTACCCATCACCGTCGAAGCGTCCGTCGTCCCCATAAGCGATCTGCGCGGTATGCAAGCGGCGCAAGTGCGGGGTTTTGAAACGGTCATCAGCCTTGACGTGTTCGTCGGCGGCGAAAAGGTTGACGTACCCCTTACGGTCAGTCTGCCGTACACCCTCAAACAGGGCGAGAACCCCGCCGCCGTGCGTGTATGGCACATGGACGCAAGCGGCAGCCTCACCTGCATGAACGGCGTGTTCGACGCGGAAACGGGCATGATAACCTTTACTATCCAACACCAAAGCTACTTTGTCGTGGGTTACGACCCCGTGGCCCTGTGGGTAAACATTTTCTCCGACGTGCCCGCGGACGCTTGGTATTACGAAGCGGTGGCGTTCGCCAATTACCACGGCTTATTGGGCGGCGTGGGCGGCGGTCTGTTCGCCCCGCATATGGATATGACAAGGGCAATGTTTGTAACATTGCTTTTTCGGGCGGAAGGCAGCCCCGCGCCCGTCGGCGTCAACCGCTTTACCGATGTGGCGGAAGGCAGGTGGTACCATAACGCCGTGCAATGGGCGGCGGAGCAGGGCTTGGTATCCGGCGTGGGCGGCGGCTTATTCGCGCCCGACAGACCCATTACCCAACGGGAAATGGCGTCCATACTGCAACGCTACTCCCATTTCAAAGGCTATGTAATACCGGAGAACAGGGACATCCTAACCCTCATCGACGCGCCGCAAGCATCCTCATGGGCAGGTTCGGCAGTCCAATCAATGGCGGCGGCGGGCGTCCTTAACAACCACGGCAACGATTTTAACCCGCAAGATACCGCAACCCGCGCCGAAGCAGCGGACATATTCCGCAACTTCACGCGCTTCGTCGCCGCCGTAAACAATGAAGCAGAAGAACCCCAACGGGGGACAAGTTGAAAAACTGTTTTTAACTTCTGTCCTACCAGGTCAGAAGTTGGGTCGGATAAACCAAAAGAAGAAACGGGGTGCCAACACACCGGACACCAGTGGGGCGGGGGCGGGCGGATGTTCCATAAGCAGCGCCTACGCAATCGGGTGATGAACGGCGAACGGGCGCGTTACGTGGTTGGCATCGGGTGCTTGTCAACCGATGCAACCACTTCGCGGACGGAGCCGTTCATCGCCCGATTGCGTTCAGCGCAGCGTTGGAACATCCGCCCGCTCTCGCTCCACGGAACACAATCAGGTAAGACAACCCCAATAATTTGACATACCCGTAATCACATTCATCCCTTCAAATAAAAACCCCATGCGGGAAGCTCAAGCATCAAAAGATGCACCCGCACAGGGTTTTCACTCGCCTCCAAGTACGATTGGAAGCGGTTCAAGGTTGTTTTAGTTTGTTTAATTGCTCCCTTGTTTGACTTTGCTGTTTCGCGGAACGGTAAACCATTCGGGAGGGCCCGTTACATGCATTACCCGTGACCTTTATGACGCGGCCGGCCGGTACATAAAGGTCGTTGGGATTATTATACACACGTCGAACGTAATGTCAACACAATGCAATAAACAAATGTTTGTTATGTAAATATCAATCATCGCATACCATAAACACCCACAAAATCAATTCAAGGATATCCTGCAGCGCAATTCCCTTCGCATAAGGATAGCTTTTAACATACCCTGCCCAAATCTTTGCGATCTCGGGGCTATCGGATATGTTTTGTAAATGATTTGAATGGTTATCAATATATTTAACGCTGCCGCGTTCCTCCGCTTTGACCCGAAGCGCGTGAATCATATCTTTTCGCGAAATGATATCTTTGTTCGCGGACAGCAGTATATAAACATCATAAAAATCACGGCCCCGTGTGTTGGTCACGTTACGCGAAAGGATGGTTTCAATTTTTTCCGCGAGTATGGTATAGAGGTTATAGGCCATCACAGGAATCGTCCGCTCCCCGAACATTAACCTGTAGTGGTATTCAATTTCAACCGGGATGATTGTGTCCCCGGTGGTAATATCGATTTTCATATTAACACGGACGGTGTGGAATACCGCTCGGAGCGAAACCCGGTAATCATCGTAATCGCTTATGTCCCGAATATTTTTAATACCCAGCATTTCAAAAATAACGCTGTCGTCCGCGTCGAGTGCGATAATTTCGCTCAAAATATTTACGATACCCTCACGGCTGACCGGCAAACCTTTCACCGTTGTGTCCATGTCCATAGTGGTGCGGCGGTCTATACCAACCATTGCCGCTATCAGAAAACCGCCTTTAAGAATCAAGTTGTCACGGTAGGATGAAATCGATACCCGTTCCAACAAGCGCTCCATCATATAGGTTTGCAAAAGTACGTTTGCCGGCGTGCCGGTTTGCTTTGATTTGTTTTTAATCCAATCCTTTAGCTGTGCCGCGTTTGTGAACCTCACACCAAAACCTCCAAGTATCTGTAAACCATGTCACGGATTTTAAGCGCGGTCGCGTATTCCAACAGTTTCGCGTTATCCCGTTCCCCACTTTTAATGTATTTTTTTAATGCCGTGAGAACCAAATCCCGATCCAGTTTTTCGATGTGCTTCAAACAGTCGCAGAGCGTCCGCTCGGCGTCATAGGCGTTGACTTTCATACCCGAAGGTGTTTCGGTTTCGCAAATACCAAGTTCCATCATCTTCGGGCTGTTGTAAAAAAAAAGAATACCATCATCCGTCAGCAGCTTTGAATTCCAGCCGGACGGAATCGTCATCATCATTCTGAGCGGATCGCGGTCACTAAGGTCGTGCAGGAACAGAGCCGTTTCATTTGAAAAAACACCCTTCGGGCAACGGTACTGCGCAACGAAAAAAGGGTCGGGGAAAATATCGGTGCCGACATAAAGTCCGTGAGCAGCACGCTCAATCAGCCCATTATCCGCCATGCGTTGCATGGTTTTATTTTTAATGCCGTTCTTCCGTGTTTCTTTGGTTGTCAGATAGCCGTTGTGTTCTTTTAAAAGAGCGAATACTTTGTCAACCGTTTCCATCGTTATCACCCCTTGTATGGATATATTGACGTAATTAGCATGAAATATACGAACAATAAAGACAAAAATTATAATGACGTTTCTACCCGCTCCGGTCCTTGCTGTAGCGCGAGATATTCAACAAAACCCCCGCCAAAGCCATGCTCACCACCAGCGACGTACCGCCGTAACTGATGAACGGCAGCGTTACCCCCGTATTGGGTATCGAATTGGTTACAACCGCGATGTTGATAATCGCTTGGAAGGCGATAGCGAATACAATACCGATGGCCACCATCGCGCTGAAGGTATCGGGCGCGTTGAGCGCGACGCGTATCCCGCGCCAAATGAATATGCCGAACAACATGATCACCAAAGCCGCGCCCACGAGGCCGAGTTCCTCCGCGATGATGGCGAAGATGATGTCGTTGTGCGCCTCGGGTACGAAGGAAGCCTGGCGCGAATTGCCGATGCCCAGGCCGAACAGACCGCCGCTGGCGATCGCGTACAGGGATTGGATGATTTGGTAGCCCACGGTTTCGGCGTAGGCGAAGGGGTCCTGCCACGCAAGCACCCGCGCGCCGCGGAAGTTTTCGGCGTTAAACAGATAAAAAACCACGCCGCCGACCGCCCCAACCCCCGCGATGATAAACCGCCAAAGGTACGGGCTGGCGACGAAGATCATGCCGAAAGCGATAACGGAGACGATAATCCCCTGCGAAAAGCCGGAATCAAGCACCAAGCCGGAAATTAAACCCGCCACAGCGCAAAAGACGAAGAAGCCCGGCCAATTGCGCAGGGCACCGTCGTACTTCTCCGTCATCCATGCCATCATAAAGACCGTCGCGGCCTTGGCGATTTCGGAGGGTTGGAAGTTCGTGTTCGTACCGGGTATGGGGATCCAGCGCTGCGCGCCGCCGGCCGTAATACCGAAGAATAAAGCCAGCAGCAAAAGCCCGATCGTGATTATATACAGCCATTTCGCCCAGCGCCGGTACCAACCGTAATAAACGTTGGCGAAGAACACCATCGTCACGAATCCGGCGACGGCCATCAAGCCGTTGCGCCGCAGAAAGTAAAAGGAGTCGAATTCGAATACCGCGCGGGTGGACGCGCGTACGTAACTGGACGAAAAAACCATGATGACGCCGATACACACCAAAACGATGACTACCAGCAAAAGCGTAAAGTCCATCCCCCCCACGTTTACCAGAGTGGTGGGCTTAGTTTGGTTGGGGTTGTCGCGGGGGCGCGGTTTTAAGGGGCGCGTGTTCGTTTGGGTCATGGCAGTTTCCTCACGTATTCCTTAAATTTTTCCCCGCGCTCCTCAAAGTTGGTGAACATGTCGAAACTGGCGCACGCGGGGGAAAGTACAACGCAATCCCCGGGCGCGGCATACGCGGCGGCTTTTGTAACGGCTTCCTCCAGGGATGCCGCGCTCGTGTAATCCGTAAAACCGATTGCGTCGCACGCGGACGCGATTTGCGGCGCGGTTTGCCCGATCAATATCAATTTTTTAACCCGCCCGGGGAAGTGCGCCGCCCACGGCGCGAAGTCGGCTTGTTTATCCGACCCGCCGCCGATCAATACAACGCGCCGCCCCATGGCCTTTAACGCACCAATGGCCGCGTCGGTGTTGGTCGCCTTGGAATCGTTGTAATAATCGACCCCGTACAGCGTCTCCACGAATTCCAAGCGGTGCGCCACGCCTTGGAAGGCGCGCAGCCCTTCGGCAATCGTCTCCACGGGAACGCCCGCGCACAGGCATATGGCGGTGGCGGCCAGGGCGTTTTCGGGGTGGGCGCGTACGTGCGTCAGTTGGGCGATGAAGCGTTCGGCGTCCCGCGGGTTTAACCGCGCGTAAATCGAAGCGTCCCGCAGGTACACACCCGTATCAATCCGCGGCAACCGCGTGGAGGAAAAGAAAACGGTTTTGCCGGGGGGCTTCATTGCCCGGGTAATGGGGTTTTCGTAGTTAAGCACCGTAAAGTCGCCCGCCTGCTGGTTGGCAAAGACGCGTGCCTTCATGGCGATATAGGTGTCCATATCGCCGTGGCGGTCGAGGTGGTCCTCGGTCATGTTCAGCACCGCGCCGATAACGGGGCGAAAGGCGTCGGCTGTTTCCAATTGGAAGCTGGAAATCTCCGCCACGACCAAGGCGTCTTCGTTTAAATCCCCGACCACGCCCGTAAGCGGGATGCCGATATTACCCGCCATGACCGTACGCGGGTTGTGGCGCTTCATGATTTCATACACCAACGTAGTGGTGGTGGTCTTACCGTTTGTACCCGTTATCGCGATCATCGGGCAAGAGCAGCAGCGGTACGCCAGTTCAACCTCGCCCCATACGGGGATGTTTAAGGCATACGCTTTTTGCACGAAGGGCTTATAAACCGAAATACCGGGGCTGATGATGATCAAGTCAAAATCCTTGATAACATCGTCGGGGTCCTGCCCCAGCATGTATCCAACATTCGGAAGGCGTTCCCCGTTTATTTCTTTTTTAATATCTTGCAATACAACCGCCGCGCCGCGGTCCGTCAGCAGCTTCGCCGACGCAATGCCGCTGCGGGCGATGCCGCATACCAAAACCCTTTTCCCGTCAAAACGCATAATCACACCCCTTGCAACGCCAAATACCCCAGCAAACAAGCCATCGCCGTAATCACGTAGAAAAAGGCGACGACCTTCGTCTCGGGCCAGCCGGATAATTCAAAGGTATGGTGAATCGGCGCCATCTTAAAAAAGCGGCGGCGCGTCATCTTAAAATACCCCACTTGGATAATGACGCTAAGCGATTCGATCACGTATATCACGGCTACGATGAGTAAAAACAACGGCATTTGCAACATTAAAGCAATCGCGGCGACGAGTCCGCCCAGCGCAAGCGACCCCGTATCGCCCATGAATATCCGCGCGGGGTGCGAGTTGAATATTAAAAAACCCATCAAAGCGCCTACCGCCGCGCCCGTGACGGGTAAAATCGGCGAGTTAAAAATCCAAGCCGCGAACATGAAGAAGACGATAATAAGCGCCGTAACCCCCGCTGCCAAACCGTCCAAGCCATCCGTCAGATTAGCGCCGTTGGTGGCGCTCAGGAAGATCAAGCAAGCGAACGCCGGATAAAAGATGCCCAAATCCAACATAACCTCCGGGAAAAACGGGATGATGATTTCCGTGGAATAACCCGGCATACGGCTCCAAAACCAAATGAATATAACGGATACGATGATCAGCGCCGAAAATTTTTGCCACGCGCGCAGGCCCAAATTGCGCTTGCGTATCTTTTTTTGGAAATCATCTAAAAAGCCGATGAACCCGAACGCCGCGGTCACCGACACAATGGCCATGGCCTCGGGGTTGCCGCGTGTAAAAATCAGGGCCGACAGCAAAAAGCTGGCGTAAATAATCAACCCGCCCATGGTAGGCGTTCCCGCTTTTTTTGTTATATGGGAAGCGGGGCCGTCTTCGCGGATGTACTGGCCGAAGCGCAGCTTGATCAAATACGGGATCAATAGGGGACACAGCACGATATTCGCCGCGAACGCGACCAGTACCGCGTAAATGGCGGTGCTCATACCGATCCCTCCTCTTTGGTCAGTTCATTGACGATTTTTTCAAACGCCATCCCGCGTGAAGCCTTAACCAAAATGACGTCGCCTGCTTCCGCGAGCTTTCTCGCGTGGGGAAGGAAATCCCCCACCGTTTCGTAATATAGGTTCTTTTGACGATGTTTTTTGGTTTTTTCAAAACCGCTGTCCGTTTCACGGGACATTGGCCCGACGGTGATCAGTAAATCGATTCCCGCTTCGGCGGCGAATATACCCAATTGTTTATGCCGTTCTTCGGCGACATGGCCGAGTTCGTTCATGTCCCCCAATATACAAACGCGTCGGGCGGCTGTGCTCTCACGTATTAATACTTTAATCCCTTCCTCCACGGAAGCGGGGTTGGCGTTGTAGGTGTCGTTGATAACCGTCATGCCGTTGGTGCGTATAACCGAAAGCCTGCCGCCGGGGACGTCCAATGTATCGAAGCCGTCCGCGATTTCCCGCGGGGTTAGCCCAATTTCGATACCCACGGCGGCGGCGAGCAGGGCGTTCATCACCATATGGTTACCGGGCAGGGGTACGGTGAGGCGGATGTCTTGGTTATCGATGCGGAATAAGCAACGCGTTTCGGTCAGACCAAAAGGTTCGGCATGGATGATATCGGACGCGTTGGGATACCGTGCCTTAAAGGATTTTACCTTGTTATTTGCAATGGCTCCGGTAAGGAGGGGATCGTCGCCGTTGAATATAACCGTGCCGTTGGGGTGCAAGCCGTCCACGATTTCCAGCTTGGCGCGGAGGATGCCTTCGCGGTTGGCGAAGTTTTCGATGTGCGCGTCGCCGATGTGGGTGATGACGGCGATATCGGGCGCGCCGACCTTGCTGAGCGCGGTGATTTCGTTGGCGTGGTTCATGCCCATTTCCAACACAAGCGCTTCGTCATCGGGTTCCAATTGAAAGATCGACAGCGGCAAGCCGATATCGTTATTAAAGTTGCCGAGGGTTTTTTTCGTTTTGTACCGCCGTGAAAGGATGCTTGCGATCATTTCCTTGGTCGTGGTCTTGCCCGCGCTTCCGGTAACGGCGACGACCTTTACATCGTGCAATCGGCGGTAATAAAAAGCCAAGTCCATCAGGGCTTGGCGGGTGGATGCCACATGGATGAAGGGAAGGTTTGATGATAATGGTAAACCTTTTTTTTCGGTGAGGGAGGCGACGGCGCCGCTTGTTAATGCTTGACCGATAAAATCATGGCCGTCAACGTTTTCCCCTAAAAGGGGGATAAAAAGCGCGCCCGATTTACCGTCCGGTGGGTTGAGCTTGCGCGTGTCCGTGCATACGGATGTGATCACCCAATCACTATCCGGTGAGCCATTAAGTAATTCCCCTTTACACGCCGCGATGATTTCAGAAACCGTTAATCGCATAATGCCTCTCCCGCCGTTTCGTAATCGCAAAAATGGTGCTTGGCCGTACCGATTATCTGATAATCCTCATGACCCTTACCCGCGATGATGAGCGCGTCATCCTTTTTTAACAGCGCGACCCCGGCGAAAATGGCCTCGCGGCGGTTTTCATGGATTTCATACATAACAGGGGTCGTTTTAACGCCTTCTTCTATTTGGTTGATGATATCCGCCGGGTCTTCCGTACGGGGGTTGTCGGAGGTGAGAATCACGTAATCGGAAAGCGTACCCGCGATGCGCCCCATTTGCGGGCGTTTATCTTTATCGCGGTCACCCCCGCAGCCAAAAAGCGTAACGATACGCTTATTGCCTATTTCCCGAACAGCCTTGATCGTATTTTCCAATCCGTCGGGGGTGTGGGCGTAGTCCACGATAACCAGCACGCCCCGATCGTTGGGTACGGCTTGCAAACGCCCGGGTACGGGGGTGATCCCCGCCGCGCCTTCGCGTATTTTTTCCATGTCGATCCCCAGCAAAAACGCTGTTCCGACGGCCGCAAGGCAATTGCAAACGTTGTAACGCCCCAGCATCGGCAGGGTAAAATACCGCATAACACCGCCGAAATCCAAGTCAAAGGTCATGCCGTGCGCCGCCGTTTGTATATGTAGGGCGCGCAAGTCGGCCTCGGCCGAAAAACCGTAAAACAAACACGGGTCGCCGTTAAACAGCTTGATCATGGTGGGCGTTGAGGGGTCGTCTTGATTCACCACGGCCGTACGGCTGATTTTAAACAATTGGGCCTTGGCGTCGTGGTAGTTCTCCATCGTGCCGTGGAAGTCCAAATGGTCCTGCGTCAAGTTGGTGAAAACCCCGACGTCGAAGGTCAACCCTTCCATTTTATGCAGCGCCAGCGCGTGGGAGGAAACTTCCATAATCACGTCTTGCACGCCCATGCGCAGCATTTCGGCGAAGATGCGGTGCAGTTCCAGCGGGTCGGGGGTGGTAGCGGTGGCAAAAGAAATGTCCAGCGTATTCCCCGCAACTTGTACCCCTGCCGTGCCAATCAATCCCGTCTTGCGCCCGTTTGCACGCAAAATATTTTCGATAAAATGCGTGGTCGTTGTTTTACCGTTGGTACCCGTCACGCCGACGAGCCGCATTTTTTCCGCGGGATGGCTGTACAAGTTCGCCGCGATTTGCCCCATGGCTTTGCGGGTATTTTCCACGAAAATAACGGGCTTACCTTCGGGAAACGCCGCCGTTTTATCCTCCACAAGAAACGCCGCCGCGCCCGCTTCACTCGCTTCCATAATATACCTATGCCCGTCTACATTCAAGCCTCGCCGACTGACAAGAAACGCGCCGTTCGTCACATTCCTAAAGTCCATGACCACATCCGACACGGTGCAATCCACTCTGCTTTGCAATACCTCGTGGGGGATGCCCCGAAGCAAGTCGGATAATTTATGTTGGCTCATTGGTTTACTCCTTTTTTTCACTGCGCCCGAAGCAAAATCCGTTCCCCCTGGTTCACCAGCTCCCCGGGGATGGGGAACTGGTCAATTATAGTATGTCCATCCCCCACTATGTCAAACCCGAGGTGCAGTTCGCGTAATAAACGCTGCGCTTCCGCGCGTTCCAACCCCCACAGAGGGGGGACGGTAACGGGCGCGGTACCGGGCACGGCGAGTTCGATTTCATTATATACGGGGCGGATGCCGAGGTAGGGGAGAACGTTTTCAAGCAAAACCTGCATGACGGGGCCGGTTACCTGCCCGCCGTAATACGCGCCGCTCGGTTCGTCAATCAATACGAGCGCGACGAGCTGGGGATGCTCCGCGGGCGCGAACGCCATAATGGAGGAAATATATTTACCGCTGCCGCGGGGCAACTTTTGGCTGGTGGCGGTCTTACCGCCGATGCGATAGCCGGGTATGTACGTGCGCCGCCCTGTGCCCTCAAAAACAACGGATTCCAATATAAAACGCATCGTCTCGCTCACTTCGGCGGAAAGGATTTGCTCGCCGCGTTCGGGCGCGAACTCCTCCACGATACGCCCTTCGGAATCGATCAGGCGCATCCCCACATGGGGCGTTACGCGGTAGCCGCCATTAATTACAGTCGCGGCTGCGCTTAACAATTGCAACGGCGTGATCGTGATGCTTTGCCCGAACGCCATCGTCACCAACTCCACGGGACCGACCTTATCCAAGGGATACATGATACCCACCGCTTCGCCGGGCAGGTCGATCCCCGTTTTTTCGTGGAAGCCGAAGCGCAGGAGGTAATCGTAAAACAATTCCGCGCCCAAGCGTTCCCCCACGGCCATAAAGACGGGGTTGCACGAATTCTGCACGCCTTGCAAAAACGTCTGCGCGCCGTGCGAACGCGGCGAACGCCAGCACCGTATCGTATGCCCGCCGACCGTGACCGAGCCGCTGCAGGTAAACATACTCGACGTTGTGACGATCCCTTCGGCAAGCCCCGCCGCCGAGGTCACGATTTTAAACGTGGAGCCCGGTTCGTAGGTGTCGTTGATGGCGAAGTTGCGCCACATGCGGTTCAATTCGTTCATTTGCTGCTCTTGGGTAAACGTGTCCCACACAGCCGCGAGTTCGGGGCTTTGGATGGTGAAGGGGTCGTTCAAGTCGAAGTCGGGCTTGTTGGCGAGGGCGTAGATTTCGCCGTTTTGCGGGTTCATTAATATAATTACGCCGCGCAGGGCATTCTTTTCGCGTACGAGCAGTTCAATCGTTTGTTCGGCGTAGGCTTGGAGCATGGCATCGATGGTCAGGACAAGGGAATGGCCGTCCGTCGGCGGCACGCGGTATACGCGTCCGGCTTCCAATACGCGGCCCGCGACGTCCGTTTCGGTCAAGATGCGCCCCGGTTGACCGCGCAGGTGTTGGTCGTAACGCGCCTCGAGGCCGATGATACCCTGATTGTCACGCCCGACAAACCCGATAACCTGCGACGCCAAAAAGCCGAAGGGATACACCCGCCGGATATCTTCGTCCACCACCACGCCGGGGAGGTTCATCCCGCGCAGGCGGTCGGCGGTTGCCTTGTCCACCTGCGTAGCCACGCGCACCAGAGCAACGCGCTGTGATATTTTTTTCAGCACTTCCGCTTCGTCAAGTTCCAATTCCCGCGCCAGGATGTGCGCCGTGGCGGGCAGATCGCGCATTTGCGCGTAGATGACGCTGACCGAGGCGACCGTTTCCGTCACGGCCAAGCCGACCATGTTGCGGTCATAGATGCTCCCGCGGTTGGGCGCGATCAAGCGGTCGCGGGTTTGCTGCTCGAAGGCGAGGGCTTGCAACTCCTCCCCTTTAAAGGCTTGTATGTAAAATATCCGCCCCACCAGCACGATAAGCGCGATCTGCATGAACACCATGATATAGAACGCTTTTTTGCGGATATTAAGCGGTGCGTGGATCGGTTTCATGGGCAGTCCTTCCCGACGGTTGGTTATTCATTATCGTATTCGCGCAAACAGTTGAAAATGCCACGTTTGTGAGGTATCCTAACGGCGGGTGATACATAATGAATACAGAATTATTAAAAACGCTCGGAAAAAACGCGAGCACCAAACGCTTCCGCGAAGGCCATGTAATCCTGCGCGAAAACGAAACGACCGCCGACGAAATGTTCATCATACTCGCGGGGCGGGTGGGGGTGTATAAGAACTTCGCCCAACCCGACGAAATCAAACTTACCGAATTAAACGCGGGCGAGTTCTTCGGCGAAATGTCGCTTTTCCTGCACAAGGAGCGCACGGCGACGGTCGTTTGCTTGTCGGACTTCGTTATCCTGCTGGCGATCAGCCGCATCAACGCGTACGAAATCTTCGAAAGCCACCCCGAGCTTACCTATTCGATCATCCGCTCGCTGTGCCAGCGGCTGGACGAATCGAACCAGCACCGCGCCGGCAACATGAACCTCGTCAAACTCTTCACCGATTATAACGACGGGGAAACCCCGCCCGTAAGCACGCCCGCCGCCGAGTTCTTCCTCATCGACCCCAACGTCAACCTCTTCCCCGCGGGTCATAAGACGTATGACTTCGCCATCCCCGCCGCGCCGAGCGTGGCGGTATCCAAAAAGAAGCACAAATGCCCGCTGTGTATGCATTCCTTCGCGGCGTACGCGATGCGCGGGACGCATGTAAACAGCGTTGTCGGGCAGGGGAAGGATTTTCGGGTTACGCACGAGGGCATCGACGCCATCCATTACGACGTCGTGACTTGCCCCAACTGTTATTTCAGCACGCTGGAAGGCTTCTTTAAGGAGCCGATCGCTTCGCGCTTCTATGTAAACGCGGACAAAATCAAGGAATATAAAAGCAAGGTCAACATGTGCTTCAACATGGAGAGGGAGATTAACAATATCTTCGCGGGGTACTATTTGGCGCTCAAATGCGCGCCGTTGTTCTACGCGAAGAGCGAATCCCTCTGCGCCAATTTGTGGCTGCGCCTGATGTGGCTGTACCGCGACTGCGGCGACAAAACCCTCGAACGGCTGGCGAACGAGAAGGCGTACGCCCTTTACCTCACCGTTTTCGAGAATACGAATATGAAGCCCGCCGCCGCCCAGCAGACCTGCGTAATGATTGGCGAACTTGCCCTGCGGGTCAACGACGTCCCCACCGCAAAGGCGTATTTTACGCGGGCGAAGACGTTCCGCCAAGGTAACCAAGCGTTAATCGGGATGGCCGAAGAAGGATTGCGAACGATACGGAATACGTCCCGTTATTAAACCGTGGGGGTTATGCATAAGATACTGGTCGTCGAGGACGATGCTTATATAAGCGAAATGTTGTGCGAGCTGCTCGCGCAAAACAGTTACGAAACCGTCGCCGCTTTTTCGGGTACGGAGGCTTTGCTTCTGTTGCCCGGGGGCGGTTTTTCATTGATGCTTTTGGATTTGATGCTGCCGGGCAAATCGGGCGAGCAAGCGTTGGAGGAAATCCGCGGCGTTTATAACCTGCCCGTCATCGTCCTCACCGCGAAAGCGGACAAAGAAACGACCGTCAAGCTCTTACGCCTGGGTGCGGACGATTATTTGGCGAAACCCTTCGACAACGATGAGTTGTTGGCGCGTATAGCGGTACAACTAAGACGGGTATCGGCGGGCATTTCCTCGCCTTCCGACGACGGGAAACTATGTTATAAAAATATCACGCTGGACGCGGACGCCTTCGACGCTTTCATCGGCGGCAAGCGCGCCAACCTCTCCAAGCGCGAATACGAAATTCTGCGCTTGCTCATATCCCGCCCGCAAAAGGTTTTTTCCAAAAATAACCTGTACGAAAGCGTGTGGGGCGGGGAATTTTTGGGCGACGACAACACGATTAACGTACATATCAGCCACCTGCGGGCGAAGCTGGCGGCGCTTGACCCAAGCGGGGAATATATCCAAACCGTGTGGGGCATCGGGTATAAAATGAAGGAATGAAGATTTAAGGTTTATTTAAGGTTTGATTCACAATTAATTAAGGCTCCCGCGTTATACTCGCTTCATCAGACGAACTTGTCCCCTACCAGGGTACAAGTTACAGGGAGGATAATTTTACGATGCACGTACTTGAAGCAACAAACCTCACCAAGCGTTACGGCGGCAAGCCCGCTGTTAACGGCGTATCCCTCACCGTGGAGAAGGGTGACATCTTCGGCTTAATCGGGCAGAACGGCGCGGGCAAGACCACGTTCATGCGGATGGCGACGGGGCTGGCGCGCCGGGACGAAGGGGAAATCGAGCTGTTCGGCGAACGCGAGCCGAAGAAGGTCAGCACCGCGCGCGCCCGTATGGGTGCGGTCATCGAAACGCCCGCGCTCTACGCCAACCTTTCCGCCGTGCAAAACCTGGAATACTGTCGTATCCAGCGCGGCATTACCGACAAGACCCGGATTTCCAAATGCCTGGAAACCGTCAACCTTACCGACACGGGCAGGAAAAAGGTCAAAAATTTTTCCCTCGGCATGAAGCAACGCCTCGGATTGGCCCTCGCCATTTTGAGCCATCCCGACTTTTTAATCCTCGACGAGCCCGTCAACGGACTGGACCCTACGGGCATCATCGAAATGCGGGATTTAATCAAACGCCTCAACAGCGAAGGCATCACCCTCTTAATTTCCAGCCACATCCTAACCGAGTTGGCGCAGGTGGCGAACAAATACGCCATCATCCACCACGGGCGGTTAATCAAATCCCTCACCCACGCGCAATTGCAAGAAGAATGTAAAAGCGCTTTGGCCGTAACCGTGGACGACGCCGCGAAAGCTTCCGTCACCCTCGAAACGGAATTGGGCATCCTTGATTACAAGCAGATTTCAAGCAACGAAATCCGCATCTACGGCAGCGTGAGCGACCCGTCGGAAGTCACCTTCCGCCTGAGCCAAGCGGGTGTGCGCGTGGCGGAGCTGCGCGAAGTGGGCGACACACTCGAGGAATACTATATTAAATTGATAGGCGGTGCATCGAAATGATGAATATCATACGCGCGGACATATACGCCATTATAAGAAGTAAGGGAATCTACGTGACCTTCACGGTTTTATTACTGTTTATCCTGATGGCAGTCGGGACCCAGACGGCAGGGGCCATCCACTTCGGCGGCGTGTGGGAAGAGGGCTTGGAATTAGCCGAGTTAAACTTCTCCGGCTTAAACAGCGCCCAGGCGCTCTACACTTCCACGGACGCGTTGTTCTTCTTCATCCTGGCGCTGTCGCTGATTACCGCCATACCCATATTCAAGCACGGCACGGTGAAGAACGACCTCGCGTGGGGTATTTCCCGCACGAAGCTGTACCTTTCAAAGCTGTTCGTCGCCGCGGTGCTGTGCGTGTTGTGGTTCGCCCTTTATATAGGCTTGGGTATGCTGCTCGCCACCATTCTTAACGGCTTCGGCGGCCCCGTGCCGGAAGGCTTTTGGCTTAATTTATTCCAAACCCTCGGCGCGCAACTGGTCATACTCCTGGCTCTAACGTGCGTGGGTGTGTTCCTTTCGTTCACCTTTAAAAGGAGCGGTGCCGTAAACGGTATCTTCATCGCTTTTTGCCTCGTACCCGGGCTTGTCCTCATGATGTTCATGGAGGCGGGCTTTACATTGGGCAAGGTGTTGGAATTCGACATGCTGGTCGCCGTCAGCCGCTTGGGTTACTTGAATCAATTGGACGCGCGGGCAATCCTCACGATGCTGGGTGTCGGTGTGTTCTATATCACGGCATCGACCGTCGGCGGTATCGCGTTGTTTAAGCGGGCGGAAATTAAATGATATATTGGGTGACAGCCTGCGGGCTTTTGTTCGCGGGCTTTGCCTTTTTCTTTATCAAGTGGCTGCTGCTCAAGCGCGACGCGCGGCAACTGGGCGACAGCCTGCGCATGATATTGGAAACCGACACCAACGCCCAAATGAAAACGATTTCCTTCGAAAAAGAAATCGTCACCTTAGCCGACCGCGTGAACGCTGTGCTGGAAAAAAGCCGCCGCAGCCACCTGGAATCGCGCCGCGCGGAAACGGATTTAAAACGTGCCATCACCAACATTTCTCATGACTTGCGTACCCCGCTCACTTCGGCGAAGGGCTATATACAAATGTTGGAAAAGATGCGGAGCGATGAAAACCCCGCCGAAGCGGACACCTCCCTGCGTTACCTCGCCACCGTGCGCGGGCGGTTGGACGCGCTGACCGTTTTAATGGACAGCTTATTCGCTTTTACGCAAGCTGTGGAGGGGAATATAACGACGGAACAGATAAACGTGGGTAATACCCTGCGTGATGTTCTGTCGGACCATTACATGGAACTAAAAAATCGGGGCTTTACCGTGGAAAGCGAAATCCCCGAAACCCCGCAATACGCGATGGCGGACGCGGAAGCCCTAAAGCGCGTCATTCAAAACCTGTTGGTAAACGCTTATATCCACGGCAGGGATTTTCTGCGCGTAACCCTTTCGGACGGCACAATCGAAATCGCCAACAAGGTAAGCCACACAGACACCATCGATACGCAACGCATCTTCGACCGCTTCTACACGGCGGACGCCTCCCGTACGCACAAGCGTACGGGTTTGGGCCTCGCCATCGCCAAGGAGTTGACGGAAAAGATGGGTGGTTCAATTAATGCGGGGATTACTAACGATATGCTTACCATGCGATTGGTATTTCGGTTATAAAATTTTATTTCGCTACACATACTACCTTGTATTTGAGATGCCCTTTCGTGTAATATGTCACAATCCATTATTTGCCCTTTCGTGATAAAAATGTTATTATACCCCGTGAATGGAGCGGTGGTCATGGTTTTGAAACGTAAGGCATACAAGCACATGGTTGATTGGAAGAACCAAAGCAAAGGAAAAACGGCATTGTTATTAAACGGTGCCAGACGGGTCGGAAAATCGTTTTTAACGGAATATTTTGGGAAAAGTGAATACAAATCAATGATATTCATTGATTTTTCAAACCCACCCAAAGACGTTATCAACGTTTTTGAAAATGACAGCCACGATATCCCTTTGTTTTTAACCAAGCTGTCGCTGTATTATCAAGTTCGGCTTCATGAACGTGACAGCCTGATTGTATTCGATGAAGTACAGCTTTATCCAAAGGCAAGGCAACTTATTAAACACCTTGTCGCGGATGGCAGATATGATTATGTGGAATCCGGTTCATTACTTTCGCTTAAAGAGAATGTAAGAGATATTCTAATCCCTTCCGAAGAAGAGGAAATTGAAATACATCCTTTGGATTTTGAAGAGTTCCTGTATGCCCTTGATGATGAAGTAACGGTATCCTTTATCCGTGAATGCTTTGAACAAAGGAAACCTTTGGGGCAAGCCTTACACCGTAGGGTTATGAACAGCTTCCGTACCTACATGTTGGTCGGGGGGATGCCCCAAGCCGTGGTTGAATACGCAACAAGCAAGGACTTTGAAGCTGCCGATAATATTAAACGCAATATTCTTGCCTTGTACCGTCGGGACATCGCTAAGTACGCCGGGGCATACAGAGGAAAGGTTACAGCCATTTATGACAACTTGCCGGGTCAGCTATCAAAGAAGGAGAAGAAGTACAAACTTTCATCCATAGATAAAGACGCACGGTTTAGGGCCTACGAAGATGCTTTTATGTGGTTATCCGACGGCATGATTGTGAACCCATGTTACAATGCAACCGACCCGAACTTTGGCTTGTCCCTCAGCATGGATCATACAACGCAAAAAATTTATATGGCAGATACGGGATTATTGGTCACCCATGCTTTTAACAACCACACCTTCACCGGTAACGAGTTATACAAGGCTATACTGTTTGATAAGTTAAACGTCAACGAAGGTATGTTAATGGAAAATGTGGTTTCCCAAATGCTAAGGGTTAACGGCCACCGCTTATTCTTTTATTCGAGGGTTGACAAAACAAAGCGTGAAAATCACATGGAGATTGACTTTTTAATCAATCACAAAAACAAAATCAGCCCGATTGAAGTAAAATCATCTTCCCATAAAAAACACACATCATTGGATAAATTTATGAATCGTTTTAAGCCAAAATTGAGCGACCCGTTTATTTTGTACCAAAAGGATTTTTTATTAAAGGACGGCGTAATGCATTTGCCTATTTATATGACCATGTTCTTATAATAACATGGCAAACATAATCCCGACCCGCTATCGGTATGTAGCAGGTCGGGATTTTTATATCAATATAAAGGTACGGTATCCGACTACCCTTTGGCAACCAACCGTTCCAACAGCTCCGTCATCTTCTCCTGTCCGGCGGCGAGTTTTTCCAGCGCGGAAAGGATGGGGTCGGGGGAGAAGGGCGATTGCAACAATGCCGGATCGGAGGGCAGTTGCAATGGTGCCGGCATAACGGGCGGCATGTCATGGGCCGCCATGAACAGTTTCCCCATCAAGGTCTTGATTTCTTCTTCCGTAGCGGAGGGAGCCTCCGCCAAGCGGATCACCTCGTCGATTTGCCATTGGGATAATATATCCCCGCCGGGTGCGGATGTGCGGGCGTGTTCGCCCCGCGCAAAGTTAAGCAGCTTTGTCAGCAGTTCCGCGTTGAAGGGCTCCGCTTTCGGGTTTTCCTCCAACAAGGTGAATCGTATTTCTTCGATTAGCTTATCCGGTTGGAAGGGCTTCACCACAAACCGCCGCGCCCCGGCGAGCAACGCTTCCGCCACGATAACCGATTGCCCCATCGCTGTGAGCATGACCACCCGCGCTTGCGGGTTGTGTTCGCGGATTTTTTTGAGCGCGGCGATGCCGTCCATCTTGGGCATGGTGACATTAAGCAACACGATATCGGGGTTAAGTTGCTTAAACATATCCACGCCCGCTTCGCCGTCCTCGGCTTCGCTCGCGATTTCATACCCGTTCTTTTGCAAAATGTCCCTGCACATCATCCGCATAAAGGTAGCGTCGTCCACCAGTAATATTTTTTTATTCATGAGTGATTCCTCCTCGTGGGTTTTTAATTTTTGAACCAATTTTTCCATCGCGTTTGTAAGCCGTTGCTTCTCCTGCATCAATTCCCCGTACCGCTTACGAAGAATCGCCTCCATGCCGGGCGCGTCTGCCCGTGAAATAATTTTTTTGATTTCGGCCAAGGGGAAGTCGAAGTCCTTCAATTCCAAGATGCGCGCCAAATCCTTCGCTTGGTCAAGGGTGTAGTAGCGGTAACCCGTTTCGGGCGAAATCAACGCGGGCTTAAGCAAGCCGATTTCGTCGTAGTAGCGCAGGGTGTCGGGGGTCAAATTGACGATTTTGGATAGTTTTCCAATGGAATACATTTCCATGGACGGCCTCCTTCCGGCGGTACAAAAAAGGGTCGCTTCGCGAAAGCAACCCCAGTGTAAAGTATGGTGTAAGACCAAAGTCAATACCTTTATAAAAATATTTTAACGCGTCACCCTCATCGCCCCGCGTGCGATCGCCGCGGCATACGTTTCCAGGTTTTGGTCGAACAATTGGTTGTCACGCGCGTTCGTGATGAAATTCATTTCCAACAGCATGGCGGGCGCGTTCGTATTGCGTAAAACGGCAAAGTTGCCCCGTTTTACGCCACGGTTGCTTTGCACGCCCGCGGCTACCACTTCGTTAAGCACGGTTTGGGCGGCCTGCGCGGTACTCGCGGGCGCGGTGGTGAAGACGAAGTTTTCCACGCCGTTGGCCGCGGTGTTTGTGCTTGCGTTGCGGTGGATGGAAATGAACAGATTCGCGCCGTTGCGGTTGGCGATCGCGCTCCGCTCGGCCAGCGGAACAAATACATCCGTACTCCGCGTCATGATGACCCGTTGGCCTTGCGCTTGCAATAACCGTTGCACCGCAAGCGAAAGCCGCAGGTTATCGTTTTTTTCCATGCGGGTACCGAACACCGCGCCGGAATCATACCCCCCATGCCCGGGGTCGATTACGATCGTCCTGACAGCCGAAGGCGGGGGTAGGGGATTCCGTAAAAAAAGCGCGTTCCACGTTATCGGGCCGACGACGCCGTCGCTGTTTAATCCCCTCGACCGTTGAAAAGCGATAACCGCCGCTTCGGTAAGGGGGCCGAATACGCCGTCCGTCGATAACCGCGGGTTCGCGCCCAATTCGTTAAGGCGTTCCTGTACCTGGCGGATGCTCGGGCCGCTCATGCCGCGCCGCAAGGCTACGCCGGGGTACGGGGGCCATACCGACGCGGGCGGCGGCGGTAATGGCGGCGGCGGAAGCGACGGGACTTCGTTCGCAAACAACGCGTTCCAAGTGACAACGCCGATGACGCCGGATTGCGCCAATCCCCTCGACCGCTGGAAGGCGATAACCGCCGCTTCTGTAAGGGGACCAAATATACCATCTGTTGCAAGCCGCGGGTTCGCGCCCAATATATTTAAACGTTCCTGTGCTTGCCGAATACTCGGCCCGTTCATGCCGCGACGCAAGTCCACGCCGGGGTACGGGGGCCATATGATCGGGGAAACAACCCTTTCCATAATTGCGCTCCTTAATATTATCCTTTGTACAGTTTATGGGGATTACGGCCCTATGTGCATCACCCCTTGCAGGGGGCGGTAGGTGGAAGTATTTATTTTTACGCGGTCAACGGCGTTACCGTTCATGTATACATGTTTAAAGACTTCGTAGGTGTAGCCCGCCACGGCTTCCAGCATAATCACCCGTTCCCCGGGTTCGAGCGAAGCGTCGTGTACTTCTTTATACGGCTCGGGTTCGATCACGTTCGTACGCTCGCCGGTAAAATATATCGTGCGGCCCGCGGGACGCGTTTCAAAGCCGTGCAAAGCGACAAACAAGCGGCCGCCGCCCATTTCCGTAGTGATTAAAATCGGATGGGTAAAATCATTGCGGATTTTTAAGTCATACCAATCCCCCGACAGCGTCGCGTCGAAGCCGAAATCGGCGTAACTTACCCGCGCGGAATGGTTGTGCCGCTGTACCACGGAAAGTTCCGCCCGCAGCACAGCGTTGTATAAGGTCGTGGCCACTTGGCAAACGCCGCCGCCGATGTCCTCCGCCGGTTCGCCGTTGACCAATACCGTCGCGGCTTCGTACCCGTTGCCCGGCAGATACGCGCCGATGACCGTCCCCGCGGAGAAAATTTCCCCCGGGAATACCACTTTATTATGGATGCGCCGCGCCGCCCGTTGGATATTGCGTACACGCGCTTCATCGAAGCCGCCCGCGTAAGGCGTTTGGTACGAGCCGAGGACCGAAACGGTAAAGTTCAAATCGTTTTTCGTATACCGCGGCGGGAGTACGCGCGCGGTCAATTCGACCGTCCCGCCCATAAGCTGCGACAAAAGGAACGTCGTTTCCTCGACCGCCAACGGAATGTCAATCGCTTGCCCCGCGCTTTCCGGCAATATAATTACCCGCCCGTTTTCCATGGAAGGACGCGCGTTGACGGGTGAACGGTGCAGGTTCTCGGCGATTTTATTTATTTCCGTTTCTATTTTCCCGGTATCGAAGCGGAACACGGGCGGCGAAGTGATTTCATACGGGCGTCCCAGCCAACGCGCGATCCGCCGAAACAGGTTGCGCGAATGGCCGTAGTGCCGCGCCGCCTCCACCACTTCCGTAAAATCGAATCGCGCGCTGAAGTCCTCAAAGCCGCGTTCCGCGACCGCGTCCCCTTCCAAGGTGTAATGAATACGCAAAGGAACCAGCTCGGGATGAAAGCGTTCGTGTAACGCCTCGTTTGCTTCGTCCGGCGTCAACCCCCCCACGGGTACGCCGTGGATGGACATATGTATGTAGATTTTATCCGTATCGGCGGGCGGGTTAATAATGACGATCAAAGCCAGCAACGCCGCTGTCAATAAAAAAACCGCCCATATAACGACGGCTTTCCGATTCATATCTATTTTCATAAAAACACCCCGCGATCCATAGTATTTAACTATATTATCGCGGGGCGGGGATTAGGACTGTTTGTGTTCCTTACTTAAAGATCTGCCCCCAAACCACGTCGCCGAGGATGGGCATCTTAAAGGTCGTGCCCGTGTAAGCCTTGTACATGAGGAACAGTTTGGTGGCGAAGAGGATGAACCCGCCGATCCAAAATACGGGGCTGAGTACGATGCCGAGCAGCCAACCGAGCAGCGGGATCGAGAAGATGATGTTGAACACGAAGCTGATGATCGCACCCGCTACGTACAGGAACAGGAACCATAACGTGGATTGTAACGCGTGGAAACGTACGAATTTATTTTCGCGCTCCAGTATCAGCACGACTACGCCGGAGAAAGCACCGAACAGGTAGCTTAACGCGGCGGCGATATTTTCGTTTAGACCGAAAATCGATTTGTTTGCCATGAGACTTACCTCCTTCTTTGATTCGCGGTTATTTAAAAACAGATACGCAAGCCGTGGAAGTAAAGTCTGTTATTGCCCAAGGTTGCTCAGCATATTTTGTACGAGCGTACGGCGGCCGCTCCATGGGTTGGCGGGGAACGTATCGTAGCCCTCGAGCGCGGTCAATTGCGAAAGGATTGCGATGGCTTCGGCCTCGCGGCCCGAAGCGCGGTAATAAAGCGTACCCAAATGGTACAGGACGTGGGGGAATTGGGGGTTATACGGCGCGATAAAGCGCATCGCGTCTTCCAATTGGTTTAACGCGAAGCTGTAATCGCCTTCCCCGAACGCGCTGATGCCTTCCGCCGCGTAATGAGTGGCCAGGGCGGGGAAGGCCGTTTCGATGATGTTGTTGGCAATCGAGACAGTATCGAAGGGGAGTCCGTCCAAGGGCGTGATTTCAAGCAAGCCCACGGCGGCGCGCATATCCTCGATGGTGCCCAAACGGAAACGTTCGTTGGCCACGTATACATTCACCGCGCGGTTGGCTTGGAGGATTTGCGCCTGCATGTCCGCTACTACCTTTTCATGGCCTTCAATTTGTTCTTGTAAACGGTCTTCGTTTTCGATATACTCGTCGATTTTTATTTGGTGTTCGGTTTCCGCGGCTTCCCGCAGGCGCCGTTCGGTTTGCATTGTCTGGTTATGTTCTTTCTGTAGGGCGGGTATATACAAAATAAAACCAACGCCCATCATCACGGCCGCGCCCAAGATAAACAAAAGGATTCCCACAACATGGAAATGGGAGGATTTCCTTTCCTTGATGGTAACGGTCTTAAACGGGCCGGTATCCGGCGGCTTGTCTTGTGCCGCGTTCGCCTGCGCGGGTTGTTTGATGATCGTGCGGGTACGGGTTTCGGGGCGGGGGCGTGCCGGATTTAAAATGGAATGGTAGCGCAGGGCGATCGGGTTGCGCGTGTCCACGGCAAATACGCGTTCCATCGTGGCGTTGGCTTGCTGGCGGTTGCGCTGTTGCAGATAGCATAAGGTCAAAAGGTTAAGCGAATCCACGAAACGCGGGTTATATTCCAGCGATTTCTTTAATTGGATGATGGCTAAGTCGTCGCTTTTTTGCTTCACGAATTCCAGCGCGCGGTTGTAAAGCACGACCGCTTCGTTTAACCGTTCGAAGTCGCGGGTGTTGTTCGTCAATTTATCGATGTAATAATTGGCGGGGTTATTGTCCTTCAGATGTGAACGGCTGATGATCCAATGCTTGAGGGCTTCGCCGATGTGCCCGATTTCAAACAAAGCGAGCCCGAGCAGATTGCGGGCCCTGATATTGTGTTTATTAACGGAAACGCTGCGGCGCAATTCCTGTATACCCTGCGTAAAATCCATGGAATGTAACCGTGACAGGCCCTTGTTATACAACCTGTCCGACAAACGCTCGGTACCCTTAAAAAGCACCGCATCTATATGGCAATGGGGGCATTGGTTGCCCGCATCATAATTCTTGCCGCAATTGGGGCAGCGCATGATTGGGGCTCCTCTATTCCGATTCGGGCGTGTGGGAAGCCGGTTTCACTTTTTCCGGTGAAACGGCCGGAACGGAAATGTATTGCAAAAGGTCCATAATGTCGGTGATTTCATCGCGCATGGCGTCCTCAAGTTCCTCTGCCGTGCGGATGGGTTTGTATTTATTTAATTCTTCCTTGAAATCGAACACAGGAATCATCCTTTGCGACTCGTATTCCTACATTATTATATCGTATTCGTTAAATGACGCAAGATGCAATTAAATCGCGGGATTTATCGAAAAACCATATAGTGCCCGGGCTTAACTTCATTTATATTCCCGGCGGAAAGCCGCGATAGGATTTCCTTCGAAGACGCGAACGCAAGCGTACCCGCGTCCGTGCCGAAATACAAGGCCTTATCACCCGATTGGTCGCGCGCGAGGAGGAGCTGTTCCCCGTCCCACAACGCGAAGGCGAAGGCCCCGGACAATTTATCCAAGCAACCGAGCCCCCACGCCATGTAGCTGTGTAAAAGCACCGCCGCGTCGCTCCGGTCGGGGAAACGGAAGCCCAAAGGACGCAGCTCTTTCGCGAGTTTATCCTTGTTATAGAGTTCCCCATCGCACGCCAGTACATACACCCGTTGGGCCAAAGTACCCAAAACGGGTTTGGGCGAGCCGAACAGGCAAACCTGCGGGGAGACGAACAACCCCGCGTTCGTTATTTGCGCGAGCGTTTCTTCGCAGGGTATACCGTTCATGATACCGCCGATGCCCTCCATATCGTGCGCCCCCCAATAATAATTCGTTATAAAACATCGTATGTAGGTCTTGTATATTTGTTTCGCGGCGTATACTATTGGAAGCTGTGTGGTAAAGGACGTGTTCTGATGAGGCTTTTAAAAAGCATCGATATCAAAAAAGCCGCCTCATGGGCGGGCTCGCTGTTGATGGTTGTATCGCTCGGTTTTATCCTGCGGCGAATCTTGCAAACCCATGGGGACGTGGATTTCACCGTTTTCTCCAACCCCGTTATCCTGGCCGCGTTGTTGTCGGTGGCCTTGCTGGAAGGCACGGGGATCGTATTCGCGTCGCTTAATTACCGCGCGTTGGTGAAGAATATTTCGGGCATACGCGTCAAGTCGCCTTTGGCGGTCACGACGTACACCGTCTCCAACCTGTATAAATATATCCCCGGCGGGGTCATGTACGTATTGGGCCGCAATAAAATGGCCATCGATACGGATAACCTTTCCCACGGGAAGGTCGCCTTCGCCACGTTCATTGAGGGCGCGCTGTTCGCGATCGCCGCGGGGGTTATCGCGGTGGCGTTTTCGTTCGAACATTCCGCCAGCTATATCCGCGATGAAGTGGGGATACCGATCGGTTTTATTATAATCGTCACAACCGCCGCGCTAACGGCGGGTTTTTTAGTTTACCGCTTCCGTAACCGCATAGCGGCGTTTTACCGCAATTTGCGCAATGATACCCGTGATATACGCTGGACGGTGTTGATCAAGCGGTTTGCGTGCGCCTTCGTTTTGATCTTTTTATGGGCGTTTTCCTTCTTGGCCACGTTGATGCTTTTGGGTCAAAACGTGACGTTCGGCATGGGTATTACGGTGATGGGGCTGTATATGCTTTCCTGGGTCGCGGGCTTTCTAACCCCCGGCGCACCCAGCGGGCTTGGCGTACGCGAAGTGGTGATGCTCATGTTTATGGCGAATACGTTGAATGAAGGAATCTTGATTTCCGCGATGTTCATGCACCGCATGTTGACGGTGGTCGGGGATGTATCGGCTTACGGGATGGCCCTGGCCTACGCACAGGTACGGAAACGAATACGGAATACGGAGTAAAAAAGGGGGCCGTAATATGAGGGGTACAGCGCTTGCAATATTAATGGAAGTAACGGAGGACGGCGCATACGCGAACATCGCCCTCCGCAAAGCACTCGGCAGCGGCAATTGGGATGCCCGCGACCGTGCGTTCGTGACGGAGTTGGTAAACGAAACGCTGCGGAACTTGGGATGGATCGATACGGTGATCAACCGTTTTTCGAAATTGCCCGTGGGTGAAATGAAGCCCTTCATCCGTAACCTTTTGAGGATATCCGTATGCCAAATTCGGGTGCTGACCAAAATCCCGCCCCACGCCGCCGTGCATGAAGCGGTGGAATTGGCGAAAGCGCAAGGGTACGCGGCATTATCGGGCTTTGTAAACGGGGTGCTGCGCACAATCGTACGGACACCGAACGAACCAAATCTGCCGGAGGGGAATTGGGCGGCACGGTATTCATACCCCGAAGAATTGGCGGCGGATTTGATATATTGGCTGGGGGAGGAAAAAGCGGGGGAATTTGCGCGGAACAGTCACGAAATACCTGCGGTGACAATTTATGCCAATACAACCAAAATATGTTTTGATGATAATGTCAAACCTTTTTTAAACGAGGAAATCAGCGGGCGGGTGCTTGCCGACGGCTTCCTCGCGTTGCGCCATACGGGCGACATCACGGCTTTGCAAGCGTTTAAGGATGGCTTATTCTTCGTTATGGACCCGGGGGCGATGTGGGCCGTGCACGCGCTCGGCCTAAAACCGACGGATACCCTCCTCGACATGTGTGCCGCGCCGGGCGGCAAATCCTTCGCCTCGGCGTGTGTGATGGGCGACGCGGGGGAAATTACGGCGATGGACATCCACCCCCATCGGGTACGGCTGATGGAAAAAACTATCCGGCGGTTGGGGCTTAAATCGATTAAACCCATAGTGGGGGATGGAACGAAACCCTCCGGTGATATGAAATACGATGCCGTTCTGCTCGACGCGCCTTGTTCCGGCTTAGGGACGCTGCGCAAACGCCCGGAAATAAAATACAGATACGACGGCCCCGACCCTGCGCTGTTGGAGACCCAACGCGCGTTGCTGGAATCCGCCGCAACCTATGTAAAACCGGGCGGTACGTTGGTATATTCAACCTGCACCGTAACGCGGGAGGAAAATATCGACAGGGTGCGGCAATTCTGCAAGGAGCATCCGTCATTCGAAATTGAACCGTTGCCCGCGTTGCCGGACGAAAAAACCATCCCTTATTTTACGGAGGACGGTTGCTTGCAATTATTGCCGGGGGAATATAACGACGGGTTCTTCGTCGCGCGGTTGAGGAATCATGAAAAATAATGAAAGGGGGAACGATAATGGAATTTATAGTTAAATTTAAGTGGTACGACGATGAAAAGATTTGGCTTGCGACTTCTTCTTCCGATAAATATGCCATGACATTGGATCATGGTTCATTCGACGCTTTACTTGAAAAGGTGAAAATTGCCTTATATGACATCGCGGAAAATGACCTAAAATATAACGGTGAAATAAAAATAAAGCTAAACGTTAACCGGACGGATAAAATAAATCTTAAGGCTTCCGCGTAATGGCCGATTATACAAAGCAGATACTAAACATGTTATCCGATAACGGGTGTTATTTCCTACGCCGCGGCAAGGGTTCCCATAAAATTTGGTACAGTCCGATTAAAAACAGGCCGTTTACGGTCGTTGATAAAATTGAAAATAGGCATACGGCGAATGGTATCTTAAAAGATGCCGGTATAAAACAAAAAGTATAGATTTTACGCAGTACATATATGGCAATATTCGATAGGTAAAATTTCAAACCCGCCGTGTAACAACCGTCCCGTCAATGCCAATCGGCCATTCTTATCTTCCATTTCCAATTTGGGTATAAGCCCCCGCTTCCCCCTCATATATTTAGGTGAAGGGGGATGGTTTTATCAAGTCGCGTATCCTCACGGGGGCGTTAATGCTGACCGCCGCCGGTGTCATCACCCGTGTGCTGGGCTTTGTGTACCGAATTTATATGTCCAACCTGATGGGCGCGGAAGGCATGGGGCTGTACCAGTTGATCATGCCCGTGTACGCGTTGGCGTGGAGCATTTCGTGCGCGGGCTTTAACACGACCGTTTCGAAGCTGACCGCGCAGGAACGCGCCAAGGGCGAATACGGCAATATGGGGCGCGTGCTAAAGCAGAGCGTTGTGATCACTACCCTATTGGGTATTATATTGACCGCCGCGCTTTATTTCGGCGCGGAATTGTTGGCGGCGCATTTCTTCAAGGACGAACGGGTCGTCATGCCGTTGCGGATATTGGCGTTCGCGTTCCCGTTTATGGCGGCGGGGACGTGTATGCGGGGGTATTTCATCGGCTTACAGGAAGCGAAAATACCCGCGGCCAACCAGGTGCTGGAGCAAGTCGTGCGGATGCTGGTGGTCTATCTGTTGGCGGCGCGGTTCGTGCCGCGCGGGTTGGAATACGCCGCCGCCGTCGCGTTCATCGCCATCGTGGCGGAAGAAGTATTTTCCTTCGGGTTTACCTATATTTCATACCGCGTATTCAAAAAAAGGAGACGCCTGACGAAGCGTCCCACATTAACGTCCATGCAAACCCTGGGCATGGTGATGGCGATGGCGTTGCCGTTGACGGGTAACCGCGTGGCGGGGTCGCTCCTTACCGCGTGGGAGAATGTACTGATCCCCGCGCGGCTGCAAATCTACGGACTTAGCGCGTCGGAGGCCATCAGCGAATTCGGGCGGATTACGGGGATGGCCGTACCGCTCATTTTCTTCCCGACGGCGGTATTGACGGCTTTGAGCGTCACGCTCGTGCCCGCCGTGGCGGAGGCTGCCGCATCGGGCAACATGCGCCGTATCGGCACAGCCACGTCGAAGGGTTTACTCTTCGCGGCGGTTACGGGCATGGGCGCGGCGGCGTTGTTCGTCTTTTTTTCCCATGAATTAGGCATGGCGATTTATAACCAACCCATCGGCTTGATGCTGCGGCTATTGGGCGTGATGTGCCCGTTTATTTACATGCAGATCATCTTGTCGGGGGTGCTTAACGGGTTGGGATGCCAATTGTTCATCTTTCGGAACAGCCTTATTTCCTCGGCGATTACGATCGCGTTTACGTTCTTCGCCGTACCGCGTTTCGGGCTGCCGTCGTATATTTTCGGTTGGCTGTTGAGCCTCGTCGTCGTGATTGCGCTCGGTTTGCACAAAATAAAACAGCACATAGACTTTGAACTGCCGTTTATGTGCTGGTTAGTGAAGCCGCTGGCCGCCGCCGCGCTCGGCGGGGTAATCGCGCGTACGCTTGCCGATCGGCTGCTATTGGACGCGCTGGGGCTGCGCTTTGGGGTGGGGGTGGCTATCGGGGTATTCGGGTTTGTGTTCTTTTGGGGGATTGTGTTAAGCGGGTGTATTTCAAAAACGGAAGTGAAGGCGTTATTTACGCGATAAGCGTACATCATAGAACGTGTGCTGTGAAGGATGAAAATAACGCCGTTAGTATAATTTCGCCATAAAAGCAACAAAGTTGTGATAAAATGGTTTTACTAGCTGGATAACAAAACAAAATGAATATTATGAACAGTTGAGCTTTTCAACGGTTTACGGTATAATAACATAGGGAGGTGCGTTAGTTTGCTTGAATTGCACGGAAAACTTTTTGATTGGGATATAGATAAAAACTTGTCAAACATAGAAAAGCATGGTGTTTCTTTCAAAATGGCGGCTTCTGCATTTTTTGACCCAAATGCTGTTGAAGTAAAGGATGACGCACATTCGCAAAAAGAAGATAGATTTTTGTTGATAGGGCGAAACAAATATAACAAGCTACTGACCGTCTGCCATTGCTACCGTGGCGAAGGGAATATTATTCGCATTATTTCTGCAAGAAAGCCAAACCAAGTAGAAAAAGAAATTTATGGAGGATATATGCTATGACCGATTTTTATTTGACTGAACGCCCCTGTGCATCACGCATACGTAAAAACCCACACTTCAACGATATAGTAGAAAAAGGATTTTCCATTGTTGTACATTATTCGCCATCCGATGTTTCAGCCATTATAAACGGCGAACAAATATTTGACTTCGATATAATGGAACACGACCCCGACGAAATAGCAGCATTTGAAAAATATCGTGCAAGAACCAGTAACGTGTGATGCGACTTATTTTTATCGAAGGGCTTTAAGGTGCAGAAAGTCAACATTGGCGCAAAACGCGGTAAGCCTGTTGATGTTGTAACTATCGCCAATTATTAATAGCGCACTTATGTACTACATAATAAGTTTGGTACGTGCGAAAATAAAGATTTTTAACAAATAAATAATTGCGAAATGAAAGAACCCAATCTCGAAATGGAATCGGGAGGGGGCGGAGAAGGAAAAGAAACAAAGAAGATATAAAAGGCAATAAAAAGCAATAGAAAGCAAATAAAAATTCAT
>Ga0131853_10000290_pt1 | contig 89774 bp, 74 predicted proteins | sample TergutLab28metaG_FD_92764 | JGI IMG/M metagenome (GOLD analysis project Ga0131853, IMG submission 92764) | Labiotermes labralis P1 segment gut microbial communities from Petit-Saut dam, French Guiana - Lab288 P1 (version 2) (version 2) | ecosystem: Host-associated > Arthropoda: Insects >...
GGAATTAAGCGAATTATGGACTATTTCAAAGAAGAAAACCTACCGACACCTATATTTGAAACTTCTGTCGACAGTTTTAAGGTTACTGTTTTTTGTAAGACAACCGGAGAAAATGTCGGAGAAAATGTCGGAGAAAATGTCGGAGAAAATGTCGGAGAAAATCAAGCAATAATATTAAGAGCAATAAAAAACAACCAGAGAATTACAACTGAAGAGTTGTCGGGGATTTTGCAAAAAACGACTCGAACTATTGAACGAAATTTGAAGGCGCTCAAATCTGCCGGCACAATAGAACGCATTGGCGCGGACAAAGGCGGTTACTGGAAAATCTTACAAGGAGAAGAAAAATAATATGCCTAAACTTTCGATAATAACAATAAATCTAAACAACAAAGACGGACTTGTAAATACCGCTAAAAGTGTTGTGACGCAAACTTGGACGGATTACGAATGGATAATAATTGATGGCGGCTCAACAGACGGAAGTGTTGACGTTATAAAAGAATACGCAGAGAAAACCGACAAGCTTGTTTATTGGTGTAGTGAGCCGGACGGCGGAATTTATCAAGGAATGAATAAAGGAATTGCCAAAGCAAACGGAGAATACTGTTGGTTTCTTAATTCTGGGGATTGTGCATATAAAAATACTACACTGGAAGAAATTTTCGCCAACGAGTTTGATGAAGATATTATTAAAGGTATATTGGTAATGGAAAAAAAAGGACAGGATTATAATGAAATATGGGATTCTGCTTTTCATATTTCTCGTTCTCAAAGAAAACTGCCGGTATCCGACAAAGAAACCAGAGGACCGATTTATTGGGTTTCTGAAACACTTCCGCATCAGGCAACGTTTACTAAAACAGCATTTATGAGAAAACTAGGCTGTTTCGACCTTGAAGGAGATGTAGGTTTTTTTATGTTTGCTATGGTAAAGAATAATGCAACTGTAAAATATTTACCATTGAAATTTGCCTTTTTTGAAGATTGCGGAGTATCTAATAGCGCAGGATTTGCTAAGAAGTCTAAAGAAAGGCGAATTAGATTATATAAAAAATATTTTTTATTACCTTATTGGTTTTACAAAATATTATCGTCCATAATAATTGGCAAACTTTCTTTTTGGCGAAAAACGTATGAACGAACTTTTACTCCTATTAAGGAAGGAAAATACGCAAGAAACGCATTTTGAGTTCTCTATTAAAGGTGGCATATAATATTTTACAGAGAAAATTGGAAAGGTAAAAAATGTTTTTGTCAATAATTATTCCTGTTTGGAACGGAGAGCTTTTTGTCGGTAACATTCTGTCTCAATTGACAGAACAAAACCTTAAAGACGTTGAAGTAATCGTTGTCAACGATGGTTCTACCGATAACACAGAAAGCGTAGTGCTTAAATATGCAAAAAGAAACTCTAACATCAAACTAATATCATTGGATAAGAACTCAGGCGTTTCTGTCGCAAGAAATGCCGGAATTGAAAATTCTAACGGAAAACACGTTTGGTTTCTTGACGCCGATGATGCGATACCTAATAATGTAATCAATATTTTACGAGATGCTATAAATGATAAAACGGCGGACGTTTTTTTGTTTAGTTTCAAAGATGATAGTTGTATAGAGTGGGTAAACGATAATCAATGTATGGCAGCGAAAGAATTTTTGATAAAAGTTATAGGGTGTCGTATTCGTTTTCATTTGTGTAGTGTCATTTTCAACAAGAATTTTTTAGTAAGAGAAAAATTACGATTTGTTGTTGGTAGAAAATTGGGACAAGATATAGAGTTTTGTATGAAAGCGTTTGCTTCTTCCGACGAGTCCTACTCATCTTCAAGTGTTATATATTTTTATATTTGCAGAGACGATTCGGCTACGCAGGGCGGAAAGCGATATATTGGCGAGCGCATTGAAATGGAAATGGAAAATTTGCTTGAACAGAAAAAATATATCTCAGAAAGACACCAGACCTTAGAAAAGTATATAAATTATTACGTATTACAAAAATATTTTGGTTTTATATTACAGTATATAAAGCAAAAACAAAAAGACAAAAACACAACAGATATATTGATAAAACATAAGTATTTGTTTGCAAAGCCGCTTGCTTTTTATTTTCCTAAAACGATCGTGTTTTGGGTGTTAAGATTTTTGCCTATGAAATTGGTTTTCAATGTTTTTGGAAAAAATTAGCGGAAAGGTTGACTGTATGCGCGGTATTACTAAGATTGTATTTATGGCAAATGATGACAGACCACAAGGAGGTATGACGGATAGGTTTCGAGCAATGACGGCGTTGTATAAAATATGCAAAGAATGCGGCTTCCAATTCAAAATAAATCATACTGTTCCATTTGACTTGTCTGATTATTTACACCCTAATTATGATTGGAAAATATCAGAAAATCAAATACAGGAAAACAAAGAAAAGAGCGTGTCACTTTCTTATTTTGAGGGATGGTGGGCTGTTGAATCTAAACAATACTCTGATACTATACAATATGCAGGAAGATTAACTTGCAAGGAGGTAATAACCATTCTTAAAGACCTTTCTGCAAGTTACGAATATATTTTATTCTATACAAATATGAGTTTTTTTCAGAAGGAATATGGGTGCTTGTTTAATGAATTGTTCCATCTTTCAACAGAATTGCAAGATGTTATAGATTTCCATCGCAACAAGATGAACAATGATTATTTTACAGCGGTATTTCGTTTTCAAAACTTGTTGGATGATTTTGATGAGTTTTCAGAGTTTCCAACACTACCTGCGGAATTACAGGAAGTTTTTATACAGCAGAACATTAATCATTTAATAAAAATTCACAAACGAAATAAAGATAGAAAAATTTTAGTATGTTCAGACAGTGTGAGATTTAGAAATGCTGCGGCTATGTATGATTTTGTTTATACTATAGGCGAAAAAAGACAACATACGTGTAATTCAAAAATAGAAAAACAAAGTGTTTTGCTTTCATTTGTCGATTATTTTTTAATTTCGTATTCAAGTAAAGTTTTTTTAATAGTTGATAAAGTTAAGAATAAAAACAAGAAATATCAAAGCTATAGAAGTCAATTCCCTTATTGGGCTTCACGACACAGAAATGTGGATTATGTCGTAATAGATTATCGAATTAAAGAAGCGTTGAAGCAAATTATGAAAAAAATAGTGCCGTTAATATTGCGGGAATACAGCATTAAATTTATGGGTTTGACCAAATTTTACAAAAAAACTGTTTTTTCATATTTTGCTTGTTAGCATATATTATTTTGTGAGAGTTTGTTAGATAATTAGGAGGAAGTCTAATGCAATTATTGCAGTTTTTTATGGCGAAATTAAAGTGTAGTTTTTTGTGGCGTAGTTTTAGATACTACGTTTTTACCCGTACAGATTTGTCCTTTTTAGGGTTTAACAAAACTAATTTGCGGCATTTTGAGCGTATGGGGACAAACGAGGATTCTGTCCTCTTTTTTTCGTCAAATGTTGAGCGGGTTGATGCTGTAATAAATACACTCGCCGATGAAAAAAGTAAAAAAATGTATCTTGGCATGATCAAATATCGCCAAACTCGCCGCAGAAATGATTTTCCTTTACAATCCCCCCCCAAAAACCAATATTTCATAAAAGAATTTGCCTTAACAAAAAATGAAGTTTTTATAGATGGCGGAGCTTTTATCGGAGACACGATAAGCAAGTTTTTGGCTTGTGGCAAAGGATACAGGCAAATTATAGCGTTTGAGCCAGGCACTGTTAACTTTAAAAAACTTACAAAAACTTACGGAAAACAACCTAGGATAAGTTTAATAAATGCTTGTATATGTGACTATGATGGAGAGGTGTCTTTTTGTGATGCAAGCGGAATGAACTCTCGAATAACAGACAGTAAACGCTCTTCTGAGAGGGATTGGGGTGGTAGTGGAGTTAACAATATAGTTAACTCCAAAACTATAGATGGTCTGGAGATGGAAATGGTTTCATTTATAAAAATGGACATAGAGGGTGCAGAGTTGAACGCATTAAAAGGTGCAGAGAAAACAATACTCAGAGATAAGCCCAAATTGGCAATTTGTATCTATCATAGCGACGAAGATATGATCAGTATTGCTGAATATATTCACAAATTAGTGCCTGAATACAAATTATACGTTAGGCATCACGGAGTAGGCTATCTTGAAACGGTATTGTATGCGACTGTGTAGTATAAGATCATTTGTAGAGAGTGTGTGTCAAGCATTGGCACGGAAAAAATAACAGCCGAATTTCTCTGTTTACTGTATAGGCACCACTATCGTTTTCAAAAGCCCTAAAATTCTGGAAACCATAAACAGGAAACTATATTTTGTTGGAGATTTCAGGTATATCACGATTATGGCAAAAGATGATTTAAGGCGATTTTTTATTGTGTATGCCAAAGAAACTTTTCTTGTTACCAATGAATTATCTCTTGTTCTTCTATAATAAACGGCGGTTTTATCTGTAAATTGCATTTTCATTTTCTTGTCTGAAATTGCAAACATAAACACTACATCTTCATTGTTTTGTAATTTTTCAGGAAATCTGTGCGCTCCTATCATATCACGGGGAATTAGTTTACAGTAAGGAGTTGAAAAGTATGAGCGAGTATTAAGTACGTTTAGGTTTTTATTTTTCATTTTTTCATAAACATCGGTTATATAAAAATTTTTCTCATTTGATATATTTTCAACAAACGCCTTTATATAAGATAACGGAATTAGACCGTTTTTTGCAATATCATACAATCCTTGCAAATAATTTTCGGAAATCAAATCATCGTCGTCAATAAAAGTTAAATATTTGCCTTTTGATTGTTCAATTCCAACGTTGCGCGCATTTGAAACTCCGGCAATATTGGTATAAATTAATTCATATTGAAAATTGCATTGCGATAAACAATTGCTAATAAATGAGTGGTATGGCTCTTGTTCTCCGTTAAGCACTATTATAATTTCAAATTTATTTTTATCGAAACTCTGGTTGTTCAGAGACTGCAGGCACTCTAATATATAATCTTGTGGTTTATACGTTGGGATAATTACTGATATAGTAGTATTTTGACTATCGCTGTAATTGGTATTTTTCACAACTCTTCATACCCTTCCAGCTTTTCATTCCAAGAATACTTGGATTGCACCATTTCATATCCGGCTGCACCTATATCGTTGCGCATATTTTCGTTTTGCATTAACGATATAACAGCATTTGCAAAATCGGTTTTTTCGTCTGTAATAACACAATTTTGGTTTGACACAAGTTCAGGAATACCTGCCGATATGCAAGATGTCAGTACTGTTGGAATGCCGCAAGCCATAGAAATTAACACTTTGTTTTGAATACCTGCAGCAATACGCAAAGGTGCAACAGATACTGCCGCGTCTTTTATCTCGTTTTCGATTGATTGAACAAATCCGCTTACTATAATATTTTTTCCGTCTGCCATATTTTGAATAAACCCAGGAGGCTCAGCGCCGATTATGTGAAACACAGCATTTGGAATTGCTTTTTTTATTACAGGGAAAATCTCGTCTATGAAAAATTTTACAGCATCACTATTTTGCAGTGTGCGCATATTACCGACAAATACAATCTTGTTTTTATTGTATCCTGCCGGAATTTTCGGCAAGCATTGCACTCCGCAGGCATGCACTGACACTGATTTGTAATCAAGATGTTTTATATCTTCCTTTGATACAAAAACACATTTTTTATAGGCGTTTAATGTCTGTAATTCATGTTTTTTAATACGTTCGTTTTCAATTTTATAGATAAATTTCTTTAAAGAGATGCCTGAAGAATTACTTGTAGAGGCGTACATTTTTGAAATTAAGTCGGTTGCTTCTACAATTGAATTTTCATGTAGGCGGCAAATGTTCAGGTAAGACACCATTCTCTGCAAATGTGAAATATATAAATCCGGTTGCTCTATTTTAATTACTTTTTTGAACACCGACAGAAACTCAAATGAGAAATAATAACCGATTTGAAGCGGCTTGTTAAAAATAAATGCGAGTATTGTATTTATGTACGCTCTGATTTTTCTGTGTTTAATATAATAAATTTTATCATAGAGTTGTTCGGATAAATTATTTTTAATATCTTTGTTATCATAATAAGAAACTAAAATAAGTTGGTGTCCTTTACTTTTCAAGTAGCGGCATATATTATTTATACGTAAAACATCACCGCCATTCTCCGGAAACGGGAAACGAGGAGTCAGAATGCAGATTTTCATTTAGATATCCTTTAAGTTTTACAAGTTTGGCTGTAAATATACGTTTTCCCGCTCTTAAATAGCAATGGAATTGACAAATAAAATGAAAATTGATTGAACCGGCTCAATATTCTGCTGACAATTTTCACCTTTCCGCCGCGAAAATTGTTAATTTCAGTTCTGTTTCATCGATCAATTCATAGACCGGTTTTTTGCCTGAAACGGATAGGCTTTCCGAGTATATAATAGGCACTCCGTCGCCGCGCTTGTCCATAAGGTATTTTCTGTAAGTGTTGACCGTGTCAAAATTCATTGGCGTACGAGCAAGCAAAGAACTTATCAACTCGTTTCGCGAATATTGCCTAAGCGGCAAACTCTCTAAAGTCATTGTGTTTGGAATTGCTCCGGGAGAATAAATTTCCAACTTGTCCGAAAAAATACGCAGCCTTATTTTTGAGCCGTAAATAGAATAATCGCGATGCGCAACAGCGTTTACAAGCGCCTCAAATACTGCACTTAAAGAATATTGCGGAAATTCGGTTCGCTCAGGATTTTTAACTCCTGCTACGCGCATATTGCGTTTCACGAATTTACAGGCTTCTTTTATCTGCACGTCAAGCGGTCCCGTTATGTCTTGCATATCTAATTGTTCGGAATTATTACTTTCTCCAAGATAACAAACAGCCTGAATAAAAGCGTTCGGAATAAACTTTTCGGGAGAATCGCAGCAAAATAGTATTCCGGTAATTGTTGGGCGAATTTCTCCGCTTTCGTCAAAATCCGCAAGTTTTAATTTTGTCAAAAACTCCTTGTCGGCTTCGGGGGATAAGTTTGTGCGAAAACGTTCCCACAATTTTTTATCCATATCAGACAAGCGAGAGTTCATAACAATCTGCTCGTCAAAACAAATTAACCTATTTTGAGACCTTTGCTGAAAAAGACGCGATAAAACCTCCGGCGTCATTTCTCGTTTGGAACTTCCTATTCGAGTAAAATAGCCATTGCTACTTTTGTGGACAAAAATGCTTTTAGGTATATCTATCGTTATTATGTTTTTATCATTGCCGCCCTCGTCGATTATGGATATTTTACGGATAGCGCACTCTAACGGTGGATTTATCAAATCATTAGCTATGTCTCGCAACCATCTTTCAACAACGTCTAATTTATCAATCGGGATACCTGCTATTTCGCGGGTTTTGTCGTCAACGCCAAGAAAAAATGCGCCACCTATGGTATTAGCCATAGCCGCCAACTCGTCCGCCATTGAATTACGATGCGGAGCGGAAACCGAATTGTTTGTAAATTCAATACTTTTTAATTCAAGCCGACTATCCTCGCCGAGCTTTATTTGTTCTAATATTTTTTTCGTATCTTCAAACAAATGAGTACCCTCCGTTAATGATTCAGAAAATACGTTATTTCCGCTTTAAGGAAACCGAAAATTTCACCTGTTTCACAAAAACATCGCCATATACAACGGAAAGCAATCGACATTTTCAGTTCCGCCGACATTTTTTGCGGACAGTTTTATTCCGTATTTGACGAAAACGGACTCCATTATAACGATTGCCCGTCATTATTGCTGCGGAAAATAGTATCTTACTGTTAATGTGAAAGGAAAAACAAAAATGTCGGAACTTTTTTTTAATGTAGCGGGACCTTGCGTACCGGGGAAGCATTATATAGTTGATCCATTGCGCGGTATGAATGACGAATTGATGGATCTGATAAACAAGGAGCAATATTTTGTTATTCACGCTGCTCGTCAAAGCGGAAAAACAACACTTCTCTGGGAACTTGTCGATAAACTGAGTAATAGCGGTAAATATTATGCTTTATATTGTTCTTTGGAGGCACTGCAATCTTTTCCTGACCCGGAAAAGGGAATTCCTGAAATAGTAAAAGCAATAAAAACTTGTATAGAAACACAAGAATTGCCAAGCGGATTTGCCGGAAATGCAGATTATAGTAATACAACAGGCGTTCTAAAATCTTGTCTTACACGCTATTGTCGCTCTTTAGACAAACCGCTGATTATACTTTTTGACGAAGCGGATTGCTTGAATTCCAACACTTTAATAACTTTTTTAAGGCAATTGCGAGATGGTTATGTATCAAGACCGAGAGTGCCTTTCGTTCACAGTGTTGCTTTAGTCGGAATGCGCAATATTCGCGACTTCAAAGCGAAAGTCAGAGACGACAACGATACGCTCGGAAGCGCGAGCCCGTTTAACATTGTAAAGGAATCGCTTACAATAAGCACGTTTAGCAAAAACGATGTAATGTCGCTCTATTCACAGCACACCGCGCAAAAAGGTCAGGTTTTTGAAGAAGCAGCAGTCGATTATATCTACGATCAAACAAGCGGACAGCCGTGGTTAGTAAACGCCATTGCTTGCGAATGTATAGAAAAAATTTGCAAAAATGATTATTCTGTTCCCATAACCGAAGAAATGGTGAAAACGGCAATAAATAATTTAGTCAGAAAACGTCCGACGCATTTTGACAGTTTAATGGAACGTCTAAAAGAGCCGCGAGTTCGCAAAATTATACAGCCGCTGATTTTGGGAGAGGATTTGCCGGATAGAATATCTGATGACTATATGTATGCGAGAGATTTAGGGCTTATAAAAGAAACCGACGATAGGGCAGTAGAGCCGGGAAATAAAATTTATGGAGAAATAATTATTCGCCTCCTAAATTATGGCGTGCAGGAAACTTTAATAACGGCAAGAGAAGACGACAAGCTTCCTAAATACATAAAAAATGGCAAAATTGATATAAATTTTCTAATTCGCGAATTTCAAGATTTTTGGCGAGAAAACAGCGAAATATGGGTTAAACGCTACGAAGAAGACCTGTATCAGTATGTGGAAGCCGCGCCGCATTTGGTTTTTCAGGCATTTGTGCAAAGAGTGATAAACGGCGGCGGCGAAATCCACCGTGAAATGGCTCTCGGCACAAAACGCTCAGACATCTGTATAGAATGGGAAAAGCAAAAATATCCGATTGAACTCAAAATTTATGAAAGCGAAAAAACAAAAACGAAAGCCATAGAGCAAGTGCAAATGTATATGGACAAAGTCGGAAGTAAAGACGGTTGGATAGTGGTTTTCGACAGAAGCGCCGAAAAAACTTGGGAAGAAAAACTGTATTTTGAAGAAACCACAGTCGGCGACAAAAGAATCCGTATCTTTGGGTGTTGATGCAGTTGCGAAAATCTGTTCAGAGCATTTGGATTTTGCAAGAAGCCCAATATATTATACATTAGATATAAACCAATAGTCATTAAACAAAAGGAGCAAAATATGAAAAACATCTTCGTAATCTCCGGCGGCGGAGTCAGAGGAATAATACCTGCAAAAGCATTGACGCAACTAAAAACAGAAAAGCCGGAAGTGAAACCGGATTTGATAATCGGCACATCGGTCGGAGCGATTTTGGGCGCTTATTTGGCGCTGGGTTTGGACGGCGACCTCTGCAAAGTGTTCAGGGATTCTGCCGGAGAAATATTTAAGAAAAAGAAATTATTGCCGCCGAAATATAATTTGGATAACGCGGTGAAATATTTAGACGACGTTATTTTCAAAGGTAAAACTTGCGGCGATTTTAAGGTGCCGCTTATCGTTTCGTCTTCTGAGTTGGCGGGCGAGACGACTATGTATTTCAACTCCGATAAACCGTGGCTTAAAGACAAGTCGGTCGGGTATTTTATATCGCCGTCTTTTGCCGCGCCGCTTTATTTTAAGCATATACCTATAAAAGAGAAAAAGCACATATTGTCGGACGGCGGCGTGGGCTATAACAACTTTGCAATAATGCCTGCGTTTATCGAGGCGGCGAAGAGAGGATTTCTGGGAAAAGAAGAGTGCTGTTTTTATGCATTCGGGACGGGCGTCGAAAAATGCAATAAGGAAGAAAAATATGAAAAGTTGGTTAAAAAGAAGTGGCTCGGCGATGTTTTGGAGTATCTTAGTGTAAAATCCGGGGGTTTTGCACGCAAGTCATCGTTTAACGAGCAAATAAATGCGGGATATAACATTGCAAAGAATGTGGCGGGGGTATCGTTTGTTTATTATGACGCTTACGTGGATAAAAATTATAATTTAGACGACGTAAAGGCAATCGTCGAAATGGAAAAGTTGAAGATAGAAATAATGAAAGAAGTGGGATAAGCAACAAAATAAAAGATTAGGTTCAAGATAAGTTAAGCGTTATACTTAACTTATCTTGAACCTTTTAAAATTACGTCCTTTTGATTTGCGGCAAAACGTATTTTTCCATAGAACAGGAGGTCTATTATGCAAACGATAACCGGAACTCACAATAGCGCAACTGTCTTCACCGACAGAATTGACAAAAATACTGTTGAACAAATACAAAATATTTGCGATTTTGAAGCATTTGCCGATACCAAAATACGAATAATGCCCGACTGCCATTTGGGAAAAGGCGTTTGCATAGGATTTACCCAGACGATAACCGATAAAATAGTGCCGAGTTTTGTCGGTTGCGACATCGGTTGCGGAATGACGGCTTATGTTTATAAAAAGAAACATTTACCCGAAATAGATTTTGAGAAAGTTGATAGGGTAGTTCGCAACAAAATCCCGTTCGGCTTTAATATACACGACAGCGCGCACAGATTAAGCAGCGAAGTTAAGCTTCATAACATAAAATGTCCGACTATAAATATGTCGCGCGCGCGTAAATCTGTCGGAACTCTCGGCGGCGGCAATCATTTTATTGAAATAAACGAGGACGAAGAGCATTTTTATATTGTTATCCATTCGGGTTCGCGACATTTGGGGCTGGAAATAGAGCAGTTTTACACAAATAAAGCGCAAAAAATCTTGAAGCAAATCAATGTGGAAGAGATTGTAAAGAAAGCAAAAGCGGAGGGCAACGGCGAGAAAATTCAGGAACTCTTGGCGCAAGAAAACGAAATGAAAGAGAAATATTCTTTCGCGTATCTCGAAGGCGAACTTTTTGGCGATTATATTAACGATATGAAAACCACCCAAGAATTTGCATACTGGAACAGAAAAGCGATTTTGGAGACATTGACAACCGGAATACGAACGCCCGAACAGTTTGAAGAAATAAACACAATTCACAATTATGTTGATACGGGAAGAATGATAATACGTAAAGGTGCGGTCAGCGCCAACAAGAAAGAAAAACTGATTATCCCTATAAATATGCGCGACGGCTCGCTGATTTGCGTGGGCAAAGGAAACGAAGACTGGAATTGGTCGGCGCCTCACGGGGCGGGGCGCGTTTTGTCGCGAACTCAAGCGGAAAAACAACTGAAATTAGAAGATTTTGAAATAGCGATGAAAGGCGTTTGGACGACGTCGGTGGGGGAGAGCACGCTCAGCGAGGCGCCGATGGCATACAAGCCGATGGGCGAAATAATAGCAAATATCGGCGATACGGTCGAGATTTTGTCTGTTGTTAAGCCGCTCTATAATTTTAAGGCTCCCGAAGAAGATAAGTTTTGGAAGAAGAAAAGGAACTGATTATTATGAGAAGAGCCTTTTGTGTAATTCTGATGTTTTATACGCTTGCCTTTTCAAACGTCGGCTATTCGCTCAGCGAACTCATTGATTCCGTTTACAAGCATTCGCATTTGGTTGCCGTTGCCAATATGATGATTGAGCAAAATATCAGCGCTATTGAAGAAGCGCAACGAAATATGCTTCCGCAAATTCATTTCAGGGGAAATTTTGACCACGCAATTACACCGCTTAATCCTATGGGGAGAATTGGCGATTTTATGACATTCACCGAAGCTTACAGAGCGACTTTACCTAATCCTTTTTCGCCGTCGTTATTCAATTTAGCTGATATGGAAATAACAACAATGCTCGACCAAATGATGAGCGAACTTACTCACGTGCCGCAAAACACGCTTTCGGGCGGGCTTGATTTTCGTCAGACGTTTTTTGCGCAAAGAAAACTTCGGCTGGCGTTAAAATATGCAAGGTCTCGCGGGCGCGGGCTTATTTGTCAGTGGCAGGAAGCGCGAATGCTGGTTAAAGCGAACATTACCCGAAAATATTATTCTGCGCTTATTGCTCAAAGAAGAACGCAAATCGAACAGAGGTCTCGCGACATTGCACAGAGCCGACACAGCGAGACTGTTTTGCGTTTTGAATTGGAACAGTTGTCCGAACTTGACACGTTGAATAGTTTTATAGATTTTTCGCAGGCGCGGATAAGATTGAGAGAAGCACAGCGTTTGGAGCGCGAAAATTTTCGGGCGATTGCCGTTGCCGCGGGTTTAAGGACATCTGCGGATAGTATAGTTTTAACGGACACGCTTTTACATAATATTATAAATATTGACTACGATCTTTTGATGCATCATTTTCTTGCGCGAAACAAAGAATTGCGAATGTTGACGACCGCTGTTGATTTGGCGTCATTGCAAGTGCGAATGGCGAGGGGTGATTATTTGCCCGTGGTTTTCGGCGGGCTTGCGCTTAATCGAGTTGCTAATTTTACGGGAAGAAGCGATTTTTCATTTGAACCGGAAAGAGTGCTTTATTTTGGAATAACTTACGATATTACACCTTTCGGACAGCGTGGCTTGCGCGTAAAACAAAGAGAATTTGATTTGAGGATTGCACGTCGAAATCTTGAACGCAGAAAAGAAGAGCTGACCCTTGTTTTAACCTCTTATTACGAGCAGTTGGCAGAAGAGATTTTGAAAATAGAAGAAAGCAGAAATATGCGCAATGCCGCCGAGAATGCGTTTGCTTTGGCGCAAACTCGCTATCAAAACGGACTTATCTCGCAGGCTGATATGGAAACGGCGGAGCAAAAATTCCGTAGCAGCGACTTGGCTTATTTGCAGGCGGTTTTCAGCTATAATTCAGTGCTTATAGACCTGCGGATAATTGGCGCGGATTATTTATTTGATACGCCCCGAAACATCGAAAATGAAAGATTTGACTTCTTTGACAAATATTACTTGCGCGATTGATAAGCCAATATGTATATTATACCCAGAAAATAGCGTAAAACATAACGGAGGATTTATATGAAGGTGCTTCTTGTTGATGATTCTTCAACTATGAGAAGAATACAGACAAACCAGCTTAACGCGCTGGGAATCAGCGACATTGTCGAAGCGGAGAACGGGCAAGACGGTCTCGAAAAATTGGCTAAAAATATGCCCGATGTGGTTCTTCTTGACTGGAATATGCCGGTTAAGAACGGTTTTGAGTTTTTGACCGAAGCCAGAGCGAACGCCGCATACAAAGATGTAAAAATCATTATGTGTACTTCGGAATCGGAGAAAAGCCGAGTTCTTGAAGCGCTTAAGGCGGGCGCCAATAATTATATGGTTAAGCCGTTTACGCCCGAAGCTCTTAAAGAAAAATTGGGCTTGTAAGAACGTTTTTTCGTCTGCGTGCGTATTTTGAAAGGAATTTTATGGATGTCCGTAAAATAGGATTTTGCGTACTTCTCTTTGTTTCGTCGTTGTTTGCGCAAGAGCAAGATGATGTAATTGATCTTTCAACGATAATAAAAGGTATTCAAACGGAAGGTGTTTCTTTTCTCGAAGAGATAATTGCAACGGGGTCAGTGATTGCCGTTGTAATATTTTTAATATTTATCTTGAATTTACTTTTTCGCCGTATCAACAGCTTTTTGGCTTCGTATTCGGAAAACCACTTCAAATCGTTGGTAATTAAAAAATATAAAATATTAGACCAAAAACAGATTTTGCATACGTTGTTCTTTTTGACGCATTCGGTAAAATGGGTGCTTTTTATCTTGCTTCTGATTTTTACGATACCCGTAATTTTTGGGATTTTTCCTCAAACTCGCGATTTTGCCACGACTATTTGGGGATATTTTTTGTCTCCCGTAAGAAAGATTGTTTTCGGCATAATCGGATATATCCCTCAGCTCATAACAATTGTCGTAATTTTGTTTTTTGTGAGATATATTCTTAAAACGCTTAAGTTTTTCAGCAGTGAAATTGAAAAAGAACGACTTGTAATAAAAGGGTTTTATCCCGAGTGGGCAAAGCCGACTTATTTCCTTTTGAAATACACGATTTACGCATTTACGATTGCGCTTGTTTTTCCTTATTTGCCTAATTCCGACACCAGAGTTTTTCAGGGTGTATCGGTTTTTATCGGTCTTATAATTTCGATTGGCTCGTCGTCGGCGATAGGGAACCTTGTTGCAGGAATTGTGATTACTTATATGCGCCCATTTCATATAAACGACAGAATAAAAATTGGCGAAAGCGAGGGGTTTGTTGTAGAAAAAAACGCGTTTGTCGTCAGAATTATCACAGACAAAAAAGAATATATTACATTTCCGAACATTACAATTCTGACCTCGAATATTACAAATTTCAGCCACTCTAAAGAATCAGGGAACGGTCTTATTGTTCATACGAATCTGACTGTTAATTATTCTATAGATTGGCGTAAAATACACGAGTTATTGATAGCGGCGGCAAAAAAAACGCAGTTTATAGAGCAAACTCCCGAACCGTTTGTTCTGCAAAAAGCGCTTGATGATTTTTACTGCGTTTATGAGATTAACGCCTATACAAAAGAAATTGCAGAAGTGCCGAAAGTTTATTCCGAATTGCACAAAAATATTCAGGACATCTTTAGGGAAGCGGGTATAGATTTGACTTCGCCGCATTATGAAATTGATGTTTTAGAAAAAAAGAAAGCAGAAGAGGAGAAAAATGTATGAAAGTTTTATTAGTTAACGGTAGCCCGCATTTGGTCGGTTGCACAAACAGAGCGCTTCGTGAAATTGAGAAAGAATTACAAATACAAGGGATTTCTTCCCAAGTTTGCCAGTTAGGAACAGAACTTATCGCCGGGTGTCGTGGTTGTTCATATTGCAAATCGCATCCTTCTTGTGTGGTTAAAGATATTGTAAATGAGTTTTCGGTTTTGGCAAAAAGCGCGGATGGTTTTATTTTCGGCTCTCCTGTATATTATGCGGGTGCAAGCGGCAGTATTACTTCATTTATGGACAGGCTTTTTTATTCTGCGGGCGGGAATTTGCAATATAAGCCCGCGGCGGCTATTGTGTCGTGCAGAAGAGGTGGAGCAACTGCCGCATTTGACCAACTAAACAAATATTTTACTATAAATAATATGCCGATTGTTTCGTCGCAATATTGGAATATGGTGCACGGAAATACGCCCGAAGAAGTCGAGCAAGATTTGGAAGGTTTGCAGACAATGCGGGTACTTGCTCAAAATATGGCGTGGCTTCTTAATTGTATTGAGGCGGGTAAAAAATCGGGGATTGAACCTCCGCAAAAAGAAAACGTTCGCCAAAGAACGAATTTTATTCGTTAATTATTAACGGAATAATCGTGTAATAGAGGAGCCGTTGCCCCAGTCTCGCGCGCGTTGTACGGCTCTTTCGGCGTCAATCAATCCGTATGCGTGGGATAGTGAAAATCCGTTTCCGTCATACATTACTTCATCACCGCCTGTTTTTTGTGCGGTTTCTGTTATTATTTGTCGGACTTGTGTTGCCGTCAGCGTTGGATTTACCGCGAGCATAAGGGCGGCAACTCCAGCTACAATCGGCGCCGCAAACGATGTTCCGTTAGATATTCCATAATTTTCGTTTGCAAGCCCGCCGCTGTTATTGCTTCCGTCTGCACCCATTAAATCGAGAATAAGTATTGATGTGCCGGGAGCCATAATGTCGAGTTTGCTTCCGAAATCCGAATCTCTTCTGCGCATTCCGTTTCTGTCGCTTGCCGAAACGCCTATTACCCACGGGAGTTCGGATTCGTCAATTCGTTGCTGATTGTCGAGATTCCAACCTCTGTTTCCTGTGGCAAAGACAACGACAACTCCGCTTTCGTAAAGCGACCTCATTTGCGATTCAAACGACTCGCTTATAAGCCCGCCGCCCCAACTGCAATTTATAACCTGCGCACCCCATTCTCTTGCTTTGTCAAGCGCTCTTATTACATCTGCGTCTTCCGAAAAAAAGTTCGGGTCTCCGATAAAAAGCATATCGCTTTCGGGGGCAACTCCTATTGTGCCGACATCGTTCCAACGCGCCGAAACAACACCTGCTACCGCGGTTCCGTGCGAATATACGTTTCTTCTTACGGGCTCTATGCTATTACTGCCGTTAACTACATTGTAAACAAAAATTGCTTCAAAATCCTCGTGATTTCTCTGTATGTTATCGTCTAAAACGGCAATGCGCACACCTGCTCCCTTAGTGATTTCCCAAGCTCCAAGTATATTTATCGAAAAATACTGCTCGCTGTGCAAGTGCCATTGGTGCTGAAAAAACGGGTCAAAATTATCTGTTTGTTTTGGTATATATGGATTGTCTTGGTTTGGTATTTCAATGCCGATTTCCTTTTCATCGGAGCAGGAAAGCAAAAATATTACAATCAAAATCGGCAATAAAAATTTCATCGCGCTCGTCTTTCTCTTATAAGGTTAGGGTGCGCATATTTTACTGCGGTATCTTGCGAAAGTTCGCGGGAAAGTTCAAACTGCCTGCTTCTGTCGTACGGATTTACCAAGAAAATGTTGTTCGCCAATCTTTCAAAAGATTTTATGCCGTATTGCCCAAACACCGCTTCGGGGATTGCACTGCCAATCAATTCGACTATAATTCCGTCGGCTATTTTTACGCGAGCGCCGTGTTGTGTGGTAAACCAACTCTCTTCAACGCTTCCGTCTGCGCCTCGCGTTCCTTTAAGCGCAGTCAAAAAGATAGTATCGCCGCGCTCTATAAAGAATAGGCGACCGTCGCTTCCGTGGCAAACGTTGCTTCTGTTATTTTCGGCAAAAATTTGCAAAAAAAATACCAAAAGCAAGGCAATCATTGCCTTCATATCGCATTTTCCACGATAATTTTCATTAAAACTTGTAAATTGGGCTCTATTTTTACTACTCTTTGAGGCAAATCGGCAAGATTTTCCAAATGCTTTGGGACAGGCGGTCTTTTTCCGCTTGTTGCGTATCTGACATTTTCTTCAAATTTTGCCGCCAAAGCCGTTTCCATAATTACGGTTTTTATTGCGCTGTTTCTGAGTCTTTGCGCCACCGTGAAAGCGTCTGCCGTGTGTGTATCTATAAAAAGCCCATAGCGAAAATAAGCGTCTCGAATAGCCGCCATTCGGTCGTCGTGGGTGCTTTTTGAAGATATAAATCCGTATTTTTCGTGCATTTGTTTTCTTATTTTGTTGTCAAGTGTAAATTCGCCGCCGTTTTCTATGGTTTCCCACAAATTTTTCAATTTTTGCTTATCGCGTTCCAATAAATCAAAGACAAATCTTTCGAGGTTTGACGCCTTGCTGATGTCCATTGACGGCGATGATGTTTCGAAAGTTTCTTTGTCTGAACGCGGCGCGTATTTTCCTGTTTTGAAAAACTCGTTTAAAACGTCGTTTTCGTTTGTTGCGACAATCAATCTGCGTATGGGAAGTCCCATCTTTCTTGCGATATGTCCTGCGCAAACATTGCCGAAATTTCCGCTGGGAACACAAAAATCTATCTCCTCGCCAATTTTCTCGACAACAGCAAAATATCCCTTAAAATAATACACGATTTGAGCGGCTATTCTTCCCCAGTTTATTGAATTTACTGCGCCGATTTTGTATTTTTCCTTAAAGTCTTTGTCGTTATTTACCGCTTTTACCAAATCCTGACAACCGTCAAACATTGCTTCTACTGCGATGTTATGTATGTTTTTATCTTGAAGAGAATACATCTGTCCACGTTGAAACGGCGACATTTTTCCCGCAGGCGAAAGCATAAAAACATTCACGTTTTTCTTGCCTTTCATAGCGTATTCCGCAGCACTCCCCGTATCACCCGAAGTTGCGCCCAGAATATTTAGTTTTGCGTTTTCTTTTTGCAGAACATATTCAAACGCGTTGCCCAGAAACTGCATTGCCAAGTCCTTAAATGCAAGAGTAGGTCCGTTTGAGAGTTCCTGAATAAACAGAGTGTTATCAATTTTGGTAATCGGTGTAATATCAGCCGCGCGTGCGCTTTCTCTTGAATTGCAGAATATTTGCGGAGTATAAGAATTATTTATTATTTTGCGAAGGTCGTCTTGCGGAATATCGTCGGCAAATTCGCGTAAAATTTCAAATGCCAAGTCGCAATAATTCAGTTTTGCAAGTTCGGACAATTTGTTTTTGTCGAACTGCGGATAATTTTCGGGAATGGTCAAACCACCGTCGGGAGCGAGTCCGCCTAAGAGAATTTGCGAGAAATTTTGCGGCTCCATACCGCCTCTAGTCGAAATGTATTGCATAAATTAGTCCTTTTTTGTTTAGTTGTCATTTGTAATAATTGATTAAAAATAATAATTTGCACAAGCAAAAAGCCGCGTTTTCTTAGATTATATCTAATTTCTCCGAACAATAATCAAGATTTTTCTTAATTATCTTCTAATTCGCCGTCAATTCCAATAGGTCGCAAACCCTCGTAGCCAACGTGGCTTGCTTCAAATTCGATTTCGTCTTCGTCGTTTTCGTCATCGTTCTGAAAACACATTGCTTTTATGAATAAGTCTCGTTCGTCCATTATATTTTGAGATAACAGCTCTTGTTTTGTCGAAGCGTTTTCGTGGTCGGACGCCATCAATTCTTTTTCTTGTTGTTTAAACAATTCTACAATATCAACCTTTGGAATTTCGCCTATCTCAAGAAGTTTTTGAGCGCCGCTTTTGCAACCGTAATCCAAATCTGTCGAAAAATCACCGTTAGATAAATCTGCGAAAATATTGTTTTTCTCAAAAATACTGCCTTCTTCGTTAATGTATTGCTTGTTAATGCCGCAGTTGTAAAAAATATTTTTGTTGGCAAACGCTGCCGATTTACAGCGTGCAGAAATAATTTCTTCGTCTTCTGTGTTCGAGATAAAAGTGTTTTTGTGAATTAAAATCGGCACCGCATTTTTATTTTCTTCGTCGCCGTCAAAGGAAATTTTTGAATCGATAAAGCAATTTTCGGAAATAGTGGCGTCGTCGCTTCCGATTATCATCGCGTTGGGGCAGTTTTCAAAACGGTTTTCAAATATTTCGTTTTCGCCGCCTGCGTCGGTTATGATTGCCGCATTTGTGTTTCTGAAAATATTTCTTCCTATTTGCGTTCCGCTTACCTTAATTTTTATGCCTGTTTTGCAATTTTCAAAAAGGCAACTGTAAATCTCGTGCCCACCGAAAAGTCCGCATATATTTTCGTCGCTACCTACAACGACGGCGGTTTTGCAGTTCTTAAATCGGCAGAAACGCACCGATGAATTTTTGGAGTTCGACACAAATTTTTCTTCGTTTTCGTCTGTGCTTTGCGAAATCATAATTGCAATGTGATTTTCGGCATCTTTGGGCGCGCTGAATTCGCAGTTTTCTACAACGCAGTCTTGACCGCCGCTTCCGCCGAAGAATATTGTGCATTCCGAAACTTCGCCGCACTCAATAAATTTGCAGTCTTTTATGCTACATCTTTCTGCTTCGCCAATAATCGAAATTGCGGCGTTTTGTGTTTTGCTGAACACCACGCCTTTAACAATAATGTCCTTTGTTGAGTAAAAATACCAATCCGAATACGAAATTGCGTCTTTGCCGTTTTCATCGAAAGCGAGTATTGTTATTGGCTCTTCAATGGTGCCGCATAAGTCGCGCACGACGAGTTTTTCTTCATAATTTCCTGAAGTCAGCGCCACAACCGACCCCGAAACTGCACAGTCAAGCGCGTCTTTAATCCTCGAAAAAGGCTTATCTGCAGAGCCGTCTCCGCCGACGGGAGCATTCGCGCTTACCCAAATGTAATTTTCTGATAATTTGTCGAACATTTTTACGCTTCTTTATTACTCGATTTGTTAACTGATTTCAAAACTGTTTCGATAACATCGGGAGCAAGTCCCAAAAGTCTGAGCCCTACGCTGTCTTTTGGGTCTATCGGGTGTACTTTTACGTTGCTGTCGCCGACTATTGTAATGAGCGCTACGGGAATAACCTGTATGCCGCCGCCCGTTGTTGAAAGTCCCTCTTTTTTTCCGCTTCCGCCTGCCGCAAACCCGCAAGAAATTTTTGAAACCGGGATTACCGTCGTTTTGCCCGAAACAAACGGCTCGCCGAAAACCGTTTCGCTTTTTGCTATGTGTTTAAGTTCGTTCAAAAGCGTTGCAAGTGTGTCATTGACCGCCATAATTCCCCTTTTTTTAATTTTATAAACACAAATATACTATTTTTCCAAAGGTAAATGGCGAAAAATATCCCAATTAAGCAATTGTTTTTACCAACTTACGTCAAGTTGTAGGATTTTTATATCCCTTCCCTCCTCACTCCCCGACAATCCACCCTACAACTCTGTAATTCGGGTTAAGGTATCTTGCGACTACGTCTTTTGTGCTTGTTATTTCCGCTATTCTTTCGGGGTACTCAAAAAGTCCGCGCCAATCGCCGAACCTTTGGAAAAACGCCAATTGGTCGGAAAATCTTTCCATATCTCTGAAGTTTTCGAGATGCGAGCGCAAAATTGTGTTTTTTACGCGCGTTAATTCGCTTGGGCTTGGGTCAATGCGCGTCAGTTTTTCTATTTCTTCCAAGATAATTTCTTCTACTCTTTTATGGTCGGCTCCCGCTCTCAAAACTGCCGAAATCGCAAATCTGCCGTTATGATGCCGCCAGAAATTTGCCGCGCTTACCCTAACCGCCAATCCTTCTTTTTCGACAAGCCGCCGAAACAAAATTCCGCTGTTGCCAGAAAGCATATTTTCTATGATTTCCAATGCAAAAAGTGCTGTGTCGGGGTAGCCGGGTATGTGAAAAAGAATATCGACGCGCGGCTCGGCGTTGTTCTCGCGTACAATAAAGCGTTTTTCGCCGATTGGCGCGGGCTCTCTTGTGTGAACGGGCTCAAGCGGCTGGCTTGGATTGGGAATATGCGCAAAATATTTGTTTATGAGCGCGCTTGCGGCGGCGGGCGTGATATTCCCCGCCAAAACTATGAGAGCGTTATCGGGTCTGTAAAATCTTGCAATGTGATTTTCTAACGCCGCAACGCTAAAGTTTTCTATGTCGCTCGCCCAACCTATTATGGGGTTTTGATAGGGGTGAGCCGAATGAAAAACAGTTTCCAGAATTTCAAAATATCTGCTTAACGGGCGATTGTCCACAACCATTTTTCGTTCTTCGGCAACCACGTCGCGCTCGCTTATAAATTCGCGTAAAACCAAATTTTGCATTCTGTCGGCTTCTATGTTTGCGAAAAGTTCGACTTTGTTTGCGGGTAAATTTACGATGTAGGCGGTCATATCGCGGCTTGTCCAAGCGTTTAGTCGAGTGCCGCCGTTTCGCTCGTAAATAGACCAAATTTCGTCTTTTATTATGAATTCCCGCTGTTGTTCGAGGAGCGCAAACGCCTCTTCTCTGAGGGCGACAACTCTTTCGTCTGTTCTTGGAACTCCGATTCGGATTAACGCGAGCATTTTGTTGTCTATGCTGTCTATCGCGTTCATCAGCGGGACTTCCGCTCTGAAATTTGTCGTTCCGAGCCTGCGCGTTCCCTTAAACATCATGTGCTCAAACATGTGCGAAAGTCCTGTGTGCGAAAAACTTTCGTGCATAGAGCCGACAAAATAATACAACCTGCACGAAACCGTCGGAAGCGTGGTATCGGTAAAAACAAGCAAGGTAAGTCCGTTTGGTAAAATTTCCTCAAAAACCGGAAACGACGGTTTTGTTTCGGCAAAAATAATCGTTGCGAAAAATAGCAAAAAAATAATTCTTTTCATAATAATCTCCCTTTTAGGCACTAAAATATATTATTTTTCAAACAAACAGAGGCGCTTTGTCGAAAATTAAGCGCAAAAAATTGAAAATGACGCTTAACAAAACTGAAATCAGAGGGAAAATAAATGCAAAAAATAATGATTATTGTCGCACTTCTTGTGTTTTCGGTTTTTGCGCAGACAATTCGATTTGAGCCGAATGCCGCCATCGATAATAGAATTGACGAGATAATTTATATGATTTCTTCGCGATGCGGAACAGCCTTGCCAAGGGGAATTTCGCAACAACCGATGAATTACGAAGAACTCCGCCGATGGATAGCGGACGTCGAAAACTGCCAAAATTTAACCCAAACCGACCGCCAAACGCTCGAAATCCTGAAAAACAGATTTGAGGGAAACGCGCGAATAGCCGAAATCAGAAGCGAGGACGACGAGTATCGCGTTTTGCTGAATTTGGACTTAACAGGGCAGGGGAGATTTGACGGAGATGTGGACGCGCGCGGGATTGTAGAACCGAGGATTACGGCGAATTTGGGCGCGTTTTCGTTCTATTCCGACATTTATGTTCTCACCCAATTCAGAAGCGATACGCCTTTTATCGAGCAAAATTACCAGCCGTTTCGTGGACCTACTTTCAACACAATCGGCGGCGATACTTCGCATTTTCGGGCTATGGACGGTTTTCGCGCGGGAATATCCAAGCAGACCGACCGCTTTCGCTTTGATGTAGCGGTAGATAATTTGACGTCGGGACCCGCCGCGCACAATCGTCTTATGCTTAACATTGTCGATGAACCCGTTTTTTATGCGAGAGCCGCGCTGGATTTTGGGCGTATGCAATACTATAAAATTTTCGGAATGTTGCGGGAACTAAATCATCTCAATAAATTTATATATTATCATCGCGCTCAAGTTCCGTTTTTTGACGGCAGACTTACGCTCGGAATAAACGCTTCAATAATCAGCGGCTCAACGGGCGACGCCGCAACTATGGCGGAACCTCCGCCGCAAGGACAGGTTTTGCCCGACTGGGATCTTAACAGAACAAGAAGAATAGAGCCTGTGTATATGATTCCTTTTGTCCCGTATTTTTTTGCGGAACATTTTGCAGGCGACTTGGATAACAAACAAATCGGCTTTGACTTAGAACTGCGAATGCCTCAGATTGCACGCTGGTATATGGAATTTTTTATTGACGACGGCACCGCGCCGCACACGCTTTTTAACGACCAATGGGCAAATAAATGGGCGCTTACGGTCGGAACGCAGTGGTTTCCCGTAATTGCAGGACGAAACGCGATTTTCGGTTTTGAATATTGCAGGGTTGAGCCGTGGGTTTACACGCATTTTCGCGGCGCGGCGGCAAATCATGCGCATTTCGGACGTAATATAGGCGCGGAACTTGGACCGAATTCGGCGCAAATTCGCGGACTTTCGCAGTTTGCTTTTTCGCAAAGGCACGCGCTGAGGCTCGAAGCTGTTCATAATCGATACAATCGCAACGTTCGCGGCGGCTCGCTCGGCGACGTTTTTGTATATCCTCATCTTGCAGAACGGTTAACTGAAGAGCAGTTAGCGCAAATAGGAATAGGGATAGAGGGCGACAGTGAAAGAAAACAATTTTTGAGCGGAGATATTACCAAAGAATACGAAATAAATCTTTCGCATATATTCAGGCAGTTCGGGCGTTTTGAAATGACGTCAAGCGTTTTTTATAACAGCGAAAAAGGCGCGGGCGTCGGCGTCTGGGGAGGTTTCAGGTTTTGAAACAAATTACCGTTGAAAATCTTACTGTTAATTACGGTGATTACTGCGCTTTGCAGGATATTTCGTTCGACGTTTCGCGCGGCGATTTTCTTGCGGTTGTCGGGCAAAACGGCAGTGGAAAAACAACGCTGATAAAAACAATTGCGCAACTTATAAAGCCCCAAAAAGGCAGGGTGATTTTTCATAATCCCGACGATATTATCGGCTATCTTCCGCAAAAAACATCGACGCTTGATACGCGTTTTCCCGCAAATGTCGAAGAAATAGTCCTTTCGGGATTACGTTGCAGTAAAGACAAAAACACTCCCAAAAAACTAAACGACGCGCTGGATTTACTGAAAATTTCGGATATTCGCAAACGAAAAATCGGGCAGTTGTCGGGCGGTCAGCAACAAAGGGCAATTTTGGCTCGGGCGCTTATTTCCTCTCCGACCATACTGATTTTGGACGAGCCGACGGGTGCGCTTGACCCTTCGAGCCGCGATTGTTTTTACGATACAATCAAAAAAATGAACGAAGAATTTTCGACAACGGTGATTATGGTGAGCCACGATTTTCACGACATAAAAGACTACGCAAAAACGGTAATGCTCGTTGACAGAGTGCTTTTGTCTTACGAAAAATCGCAGGATTTTTTATCGGGCGACGAAAAATGTTATTTTAACAACTGCGAAGGCAAACACGGGTAAAATATGGAAGAACTTTTAAGTATTTTCTCTTATGATTTTATGCGAAACGCGCTTATCGCGGGAAGTTTTGTCGCGATGAGTTGCGCGATAGTCGGCGTTTTTTTGGTTTTGCGCAGATTTTCAATGATTGGCGATGGCTTGGCGCACACGGCTCTTGCGACAATTGCGCTGGGAATGTTTGTTGGTTTGTCGCCGATAGCAATCTCTATTCCGCTTGTGGTTATTGCCTCGCTTTTAATACTTTGGCTTACTAAAAAAACAGCCGTTTGGGGCGATTCGGCAATCGGTTTTGTTTCTACAACCGCAGTTGCAATCGCAGTTATGCTTGCTTCGATGTCAGGAAAAATCGGAAATCTGGAAAACTATCTTTTCGGTAATATTCTGACAATTCAGCCATACGAATTGTGGCTTTCGATTATTCTTTCCGCGACCGTTATCGGCGTTGTAATCGCCTTTTACAGAGACCTTTTTATGCTCGCTTTCGACGAAGATTTTGCGCGGGTTTCGGGAGTAAAAGCGGATTTTCTGAATTCGCTCATAATAGTTCTAACAGCAATAATAGTAGTCTTGGGAGTGCGCGTTGTCGGCGCTATGTTAATATCCGCGCTTATAATAATTCCCACAATAACCGCGCTTCAAGTATCAAAAAGTTTCAAACAAACGATAGCCTTAGCGGCGTTTTTCGCCGTATTTTCGGTAATCGGCGGAATAATTCTTTCGTTCATCCTAAACGCTCCGACAGGGGCGATAATAGTTCTGATAAACGCCGCCCTGTTTTTAGGGACTTTACTTTTGAAGGTGTTGAAGAAGTAAAAAAAGCGTTTTCTAAAACAAGATAATATACAATTTTCAAAAAATTTCGGACACATTGTGGTAAGCATAAATTATTTTACATTAAAAAGTTTAAAATTAAAAGGAATTTTTATGGAAAGTTTAGTTGTTGATAAGCGAAATCTTTCTAAAACGGTAGTGGCTTATATCCGTTCGGAGAAAATAAAACTAGTTCCTAAGAATGGTACTATTATTTTGTCGCCTGTTCGTGATAAATATTCTGTTTTGGAAAAATCATTCGGTCTGTTTTCGGATGGTAAATTATCCAGTAAAAAATTTATAGAAGCTAAAAAACGAGAAAAGGAACTGGAATAATGAATTTTTTGTAATTTTTTCCCACACCACGCACAACATAAATTATTTTCATTACCCCTTAACAACCGCAACAAAAATCCACGTTAAAACAATATTTTCTGAAACCTTGAATTCGCCAAACACTGTTCGCCAAATCTCTAAAATTCCAAATTTTCCATAAACCCACCCCCGCTACAAAAAAACCACCGTTTTTTTGCCGCGCCCATCTTTCGTACTATCGTACTAATAAAATACTAAATGCCAATTAAATAAGCAATACCATTAAGCATTTTTTTATAAAAATATGCTTAAAAAACGCGGCAAAAAAACGGTCGTTTTCTTGCCGCATAAAAATAATTTAAGAGGAGGCTTTAATGAAGGCTAAAATTATGTTGGCGGCTTTAGTGTTGGCTTTATGCTCGGTGTTTTTGTTTATTACGAGTTGCAGTAGCGACGACGGCGAAGAGGCAAAAGAAGAGGGCGGATTTTCAGTAGTATTCAATTCTAACGGCGGGTCTGCCGTAAATCCCATAGTCGGTATTGCCGATGGGGCTACAATCAGCAGACCGAGCAATCCCACAAAAGCGGGACACGTATTTGTCGGTTGGCACAGAGATGCCGAATTAACCGTTGCGTGGAATTTTGCAAGGGACGTTGTCTCGCAAAACTTAGTTCTTTACGCAAAGTGGTCGCAGGGTACCACGCCTTGGCACTCGGTTATTTTCGATTTTAACGACGGCGCTTCCTCCGATTCTATCACATTTGTTGCCGATGGGTCGCTTATTACAAGACCAAGCAACCCGCAAAGAAGCGGACACGTGTTTGTCGGCTGGTTTACGGACAGGGAATTTACCACCGCGTGGAATTTTGCGGGGAATGTTGTAAGAGACGACATTACTCTTTACGCAAGATGGGCGCAAGGAACGACTTTTCACAGGGTTTTATTTAACTTTAACGACGGCGCTACAGTGGATTCGCTGACTTATGTTGCTTCGGGGGCGCTTATTGTAAGACCGAGAAATCCTTTAAGAAGCGGGTATATGTTTGTCGGCTGGCATATAGATGCCGAGCTTACCACGGTGTGGAATTTTGCCGCAAATACGGTAAACGAAGATATAGCGCTTTTTGCGAGATGGTCGCAGGGGGCTACTCCTTGGCATTCCATAACCTTTAATTTTAATAATGCTCCCGTTGCAGATTCTATAGCTTTTGCCGCCGCGGGCTCGACGATAAGCGCACCTGTTGCGCCTGTAAGAGCGGGATTTACTTTTAACGGTTGGTACAGGGATGCGGCGCTTACTATTCCTTGGAATTTTACGGATGATGTTATCGGCGGAGATATTACGCTTTTTGCAAGATGGACTGAAATACAAATTGAAACTTTTACCGTGAGTTTTAATTCCAACGGCGGGTCTGTGGTTAGTTCCGTTGTCAATATTGCAAACGGTGCGACAATAAGCGCGCCTGTTGCGCCGACGAGGAGCGGGTTTACTTTTGCAGGTTGGTATAAAGAGGTGGAATTGACTACTGCTTGGAATTTTGAGGTCGATGTTGTGAGCGAAAATACTACGCTTTTTGCAAGATGGACTGAAATACAAAATGAAACTTTTACCGTGAGTTTCAACTCCAACGGCGGGTCTGCGGTTAGTTCCGTTGTCAATATTGCAAACGGTGCGACGATAAGCGCGCCTGTTGCGCCGACGAGAGACGGGCACGTTTTCGGCGGATGGTACAAAGACGCAGAGCTGGCTAATGCTTGGGATTTTGAAACGGACGTTGTAGAGGGAAACACTACACTGTTTGCGAGATGGCTTACCGCTCATACCATAACCTTCAATTCTAACGGTGGGTCTGCAGTTAGTTCTGTAAGCGCTCTTACCGGCACCACAATTGATAAACCGACCGACCCGACAAGAGTTGGATTTGCGTTTATGGGTTGGTATAGAGAAGCGGCGTTTACTAATGCTTGGAACTTTGAGACTAATGTTGTTGCGGCTAACACTACACTGTTTGCAAGATGGCACGAACTTGGAACTTTGGTTTTGCCCTATAGCAATAATTTAGCTTCGGCAAACGATGTAAACGAATGGACGCTCAGCGGTGTAAACTGGGACAACGGCAACAGCGGACAGTTAATATTTGAAGCGGCGGGTTCTTTTGTTGATTTACCTTTGCTTCCGGCAGGAGTAAACGGACACGGTATAAGAATTGTAGCGAGACACGGAAACACCATTTCTTTGGAAACATCTGTCAACGGTACAACATTCTCCGCTCCTCAGGCGTTTGCCGGCGGTACCACCGTTATGGAATCCGGTATTTTATCAATACCTAACGGAACGCGTTATATAAGATTGAGCACTAATAGCGTAAGGACTAATGAAGTCGCTCTTGTTTCGGTATTGGTAAGTAGTTTCCACACCGTGGCATTCAATTCAAATGTCGGTTCTTCTGTCGCTTCAATCGTCAATGTTTCTCGCGGTTCTATTATCAGCGAACCGGAAAATGAGCCAATAAGAAGCGGATATACGTTTGACGGCTGGTACAGAGAGGCTGAGCTGAGCAATCTATGGAATTTTGCTACAGATCTTGTGCAGGGAAATATCACACTGTTTGCTAAGTGGAGACCGATAAGCGGTATTGGCGGCGGCACAAACGGAGAAGCGCGGACAATAACTCGTAATGGCATTGATATAGAACTTATTTTTGTTGCCCCCGGAGTATTTACGCAGGGAGGAGCACATTTCGGACATTCGGTATCTCGCGAGGTAGTACTTACACGCGGCTTTTGGATAAGTAAATATCCGATAACCGTGGCGCAGTATGAGGCGGTAATGAATGATAATCCGTCTAATCTTAACAATCGTCCCGTAGTAAACGTAAGTTGGTTTAACGCAGTAGATTTTGCTAGTAGAGTCGGCGGTCGCCTGCCGACGGAAGCTGAATGGGAATTTGCTGCGCGCGGCGGAAATAGGGAAGACCCATATATGTACAGCGGTAGCGACAATATCAACGAAGTTGGTTGGGTTAGCACAAACCGTCCCTCTTCCGGCGCTCAACCTGTAGGAGGGCTACAGGCAAACGGATTGGGGATTTATGATATGAGCGGTAATGTTTGGGAATGGGTTGCGGACTGGAGTGCGTCTTTTACTTCGACATCTGTTGTTGACCCAATAGGTCCTAATAGCGGCACTATCCGCGTAGTTCGTGGTGGCAGTTGGTACTACGAGGCTTCGTTTGCTCGTGTTGCCTTTCGGAGCTTCGGCAGTCCGGACGGCAGCTGGAGCTGCAGCGGGTTCCGCTTGGTGTTTTCCGCCAATTGAAATATTAAGAACGGAGTTCTGTTCTTTTTTTGAGTTGAAAAAAAATATCGGTTTCAATTAACTAATAAGAGGTTGTTAAAAACAACAAAAAGGAGTGTTTTTATGGGTTTTAAGAGAGTATTGTTTGTCGTTATGGCGGCGGCGTTGGTGTTGATGGTGGTGGGTTGCGGGAAGAGGCAGAGTAATTTTGGTAGTCATACCGACGCTGTTGGGGTTTATCCGCGGGAAATTCAGCGGTTGCTTGACGGACCTTACAAGGAATCTATTACGGCGGTGGGTATGGCGACGGCTACGGATCAGAATGCGGCTCTTCGCAGAGCGCGGTTTGAGGCAACTCAGCTGATTGCGGCGCAGTTTGAGCAGGAAGTTGCTTCTCAGCAGAGGGCGTTTACTTTGGATATTCAGGGGAACGTGGACAACGACGTTTTTGAGACGGTACAGGAGATTTTTGTATTGACCACGCTTAACGGCGACCGTATTGTTAAAGAATTGGTGGCGCGCGGACCCGACGGGTTTACGGCTTATGTTTTGAGAGCATTGGACGCAAGCGTTCTTAAGGCGTTGCTCGAAGCGCAGAAAAACGCGGAAAATCTCAGACAGGCTCGTACTGCTTGGAATAATCTTGAAGAAAGAATAGAACGCGAAAAAGCCGCCCGCGCAGGACAATAATAGTACGAAAAGGCGATTTTAAATGTAGGGGCGGGTTTCAAACCCGCCCTTACCCAAGAAAAAACAAACAAATCGGAGAAGAACAAATCGGAGAAGAACAAATCGGAGGAATGGTTTTATGAGAAAAAAGGTGGTGTTGTATTTTTTTGTGCTTTGCTTGTTTCCGTTTACGGGATACGGGCAGGTGCAGACATTTATAAGAGAATACACTTATCGGATGAGTGAAGAGGACAGCCGCAGAACGGCTCGGAATAAGGCGCACGAGCAGTTGCGGGCGATGGTGCTTAGCGAAGTGGGCAGTTTGGTGCAGGCGAATTACTCTTCCGCAATGACCGTCTCGGGTTCAAATGTTGAAGATTTGTATCGCGAAGTAATAACGATAAGCACGGTAGGCAGAGTCGGCTTGAAAGTTCTTGACGAAAGGTTCGACGAATTTACATATTGGGTAAAAGCGGAATTGACGGTCGATGTCGGCGCAATAAACGAACAACTCGACAAACTTGCAAGAGAAAACAGAGAGGTAAGTCAAAGAAAAGAGGCTCAAACTCAGCAAAATCGTCAAACAGAACAAGTTCAGGCGCAAATAACGGCTTCCGAAAGACAAATTACCGCGCTTGCAAACAGAGAAACAGCGGCACGAAACCAAAGAAACACCACGACAGCACGGCTAAACCGCTCCAGAGAAGAAAGAGACAGAGCGGACAGAGAGCACAATAACGCATTGGCGTTTTTGAGCGCAAATCCCGCCAGCGCCCCCGCGCGAAGAGCGGTAGAAATGGCTTCCGACAGTTTTGAAGAGGCAAAAGCAAACTATGACGAAATGTCATTGCAGGCAAAAATCGCCGATGAAGCGTGGACTGCCGCAGACAGCGAATTAAAACAGGAACGAGAGCGTTTGGCAAACCTGCGCGAGCAGTTGAGACGGCTTAATTCAGGCGAAACGTTTGAACAGATAGCCGCCCGTCCGAGCGTTCCCGCGCCTCAGCAACAACAACAAGCGTCGCCGTCTGTCGCGGATGCCCCCGCTCAACAAAGAACTGCGCAACAGGGCGGCGCGGCGGCAAACGAGGAGCGCGCGGGAATGTTTTTGCTTTCAATACGTCCCGAATTTGTTGCGGGAACATCCGTAATGAGCGCGGGCGCAACAATAGAAATCGGCGCAATTCTTAAAAACGGTTTTTATCTTACGGGAGAGATTGCGGGCGGCGCAATTTATTACGGGGGTGGGCTTAATTTGGGCGTGTGCATTAACCGCGACGGTTTTGTAAGAAACGTTTTGGGCGTAAATGCAGGTTATCGCAACAGCGTATTAACCGCCGAATTTACGCAAAACGACAAAGTATATATATCTAAAAACGGGACAAACACGAGTTTTGGCGGCGCATTTTGGAAATTAATGTTCGGCAACGCAGGCAATTTCGACATAAGCAACAAAATACTGTTCGGACAGCGAAACAATCCCGTTTCATTCAGAAAAAACTATAACGACGGCAGCGACGGCTTTGTTTACGAAGAGGGGCTAAACATAACTTATTCATTAAGTATCGGCTACACATTAACGAAAAGGAGACAAGCAAGATGAAACGGTTTATTATGCAAAAAATGAAATATTTACTGCCCGCGTTGCTTTGCTTTTCGGCGCTTGTCGCCTGCGATTTTATCGTGATGACAAAACCTGTGGACGACGGCGGCGACAGCGGCAAAAATCCCGTTGTAAACCGCTATACGGTAAGCTTTAATTCCAACGGCGGCTCGTTTGTCGCGCCTATTAACAACGTTTTGGAGGGGACAACCGTAAGCAGACCGAGCGACCCTGCAAGAGACGGTTTTAATTTTAACGGCTGGTATCGCGACGAAGCATTAACAAACGCCTGGAATTTTGCAAGCGACGTTGTTTCGGCAAACATAACGCTTTACGCAAGATGGACAGAAATACAAGGGACGGTTTTTTATACCGTGTCGTTTAATTCCAACGGCGGTTCGTCCGTAAATCCTATACAAGTAGCCCAAAACACAACCGTAAACAGACCGACCGACGACCCCACAAAAGACGGACATATTTTTGACGGCTGGTATCGCGACGAAGCATTAACAAACGCTTGGATTTTCGCAAGCGACGTTATCACGGCAAACACAACGCTTTTCGCAAAATGGAGAATTGACGACAGAATAGAAGACAACGAAAGCGGAAGAATAAGAATGTTCGGCGACATAGAAGCGGTATTTGTAAAAGCGGGAAGTTTCACAACCGTCGGCGGAACAAAAATAACGCTGACACAGGGCTTTTACATAAGCAAATATCCTATAACGCAGGCGCAATTTCAGGCGAAAATGGGCTTTAACCCGTCCGCGCCTACAATAGGCAACAACTTACCCGTGGTAGGCATTACTTGGAGCCACGCAAACACATTCGCCGCAAATGTCGGCGGCTTTTTACCCACCGAAGCGCAATGGGAATTTGCGGCGCGCGGCGGCAACAAAAGCAATAACTACACATACAGCGGCGGCAACAACTTAAATTCGGTAGGCTGGTACATCGATAACAGCAATAGTATCCTGCAAGCCGTAGGACAAAAATCGTCCAACGAAATAGGTATTCACGATATGAGCGGCAACGTCTGGGAATGGACGGCGGACTGGTACCAAAGCGGCTACCCGAGCAGTCAAACCGACCCGACAGGCGCTTCCGACGGCAATGAAAGGGTGTTCAAAGGCGGTAGCTTTATGCAAGGCGCCGAAGACAGCCAAATAAGCTCCCGCGACGGCAACATCCCAGCCAGCGGCTTCCCGATGGTAGGGTTTAGGGTAGCGTTTTCGGAAAATTAATATTAACTTAGGGGCGAAAAATCTTTCGCCCCTAAGTTAATTTACAACACCCTCAAACAACAGCCTCTAAAATCCGCAGAGCGGAAACAATTTTTTCCTGCTCTTCAAACTCTTGAGTTTTGCCGTTTTGGCTTATAATGGTAATTTTTGATTTATCTTTTCCGATAGCGTTTTCGGCGTTATTAAAAACACATAAATCGGCGTTTTTGCGCTTCATTTTCTCTGTTGCTCGCACAATGCCGCCGTTTGTTTCAAGCGAAAATACCACTAATTTTTGATTTGCGGTTTTCTTTTCGCCGATTTCTGCGGCAATGTCGGGGTTTTTTACGAGCTTTATAGAATATTCGGCGTTGTCTTCCCGCGAAATTTTTTCGGTCGCCGTGTTTTCCACTCGAAAATCGCTCACCGCCGCCGCCATAATTATTATGTCGCTGTCGGGAAGTTTTTCGATTATTTCTTTACGCATTTCGCAGGCGGTATTTACGGAAATTTGCTCAATTCCTTCGGGAAGCCTTGCTTTTGCTCCGCCCGATACCACGCAAACCTGCGCGCCCGCAAAAATTGCCGCTCTTGCTAAAGCCGCCCCCATTTTTCCGCTTGACGAATTTGTTATGAAACGAACTGCGTCTATAGGCTCGGCTGTGGAGCCGCTTGATATAAGTACTTTTTTGCCTGATAATTTTCCTTGCAAATCACTCTTTTGCAAAGCAAGTTCCGCGTATTGGGCAATGTCGTCGGGACTCAACATTCGTCCTGCTCCTACAACTCCGCAGGCTAGTTCGCCTACCGCTGTGGGAAGCACGAAAATTCCGCGCTCTTTAAGCGTTTTTACGTTTGCCTGCGTTGCCGCGTTATTCCACATATTAGTGTTCATTGCGGGAGCGACAAGTATCGGACAGGTGAGCGACAAAAAGGTGGTCGAGAGCAAATTGTCTGCAATTCCGCAAGCCATTTTTGCTATTGAATTTGCAGTTGCGGGAGCTAAAATGAACAAATCCGCCCATTCTTCGAGGCGAATATGTCCCATATCGAAATTTTCGTCGCTTATTTTGTCGCCGTAAACGGGTTCTTGCGAAAGGGTTTTCAGCGCGTCTGTGCCGACAAGATTTTTTGCGGCTTCCGATACGATTATTTTAACCGAATGCCCCTGTTTTTTTAGAATACGAACAAGGAGCGGAATTTTGTACGCCGCAATTCCGCCCGATATTCCTATTAGGATGTTTTTATGGCTTTTAGCCGACGACTTCGTCATCTGTTTCGACTACTTTTCCGTCGAAAACACGGCGAAGAGCAACAGTCGAGGGCTTTTCGCCTCTCAAATCCATTCCGGCAATTCTTTCTTGGTCGTTGAGCCATCTTGCTTCTTTTGCCGCCATCAAAACCGCCTTGTAGCGGCTGATACCACGCTCTTTTTCGAGCTTGTCAAGGTTCATTTCAAGGGCTGCGTCACTACTGCTTTTTCTCACAATTCCTCCGTTTTTAGTGTTTCGAAAATTTGGCGATTATGTTGCTCTATCAAAAAAAGTTCGTTGGATAAGGACAAGATAAAAGTCCTATTTTCTTTAAAAGAGTGAAATAATTCTAATGTCCAATTTTTCATATATTCATTTTTATCGCCAACATTTGCAGGAAATACAAAATCTTTTTCTTTGATAAAAGTTGCAAATCCTACGTCTTTTAGATTACGATTATCGCAAGTAATAAAAAAATGCAGTATCCCCAATCCTGCAAGTGCAGCTATTTTTTCTTTTATTAAGGGGCTTTTGTAATTGGTAATTGTTAAATCCAACTCATTGAGAATGGCAATCATAAAACAAGCGGCACATTTATGTCTATCTAAGCGTGGGATTTCTTGGCTGCTATTGCGCATATATGCTCCTTTTACGTAAAAATTCAAATCTGAATAATTGCGTAATATATTAGGCTTGGATTTTTCGCAATCTAAACGCAACATGGATGCGTTTTCAAACTTTATTTCGTCTACCATATTCAAAAAATTATCAAAAAGTGTAATGAAATCTTCTGGCTTCATAATATTGCGCCTCACCATGAATTGTCGTTAAGAATATTCATGTTTGGAAAGAAAATTTTTGCTCCATCTTTTGTTGCAGCTTTTAAATTTGCACTAAACTCAATATCGCTGTTAACGAACTTGTATCTGTCATCGTTAACGCTTCTTAGGTCTTTTGCTCTTATACTGCTTATTCCTTGCGGATTTAACACTTCTGCCATTTTCTTATTCTCCTACACCTTTATTTTTATTCTACGTTTCTAATTGGATAAAATACGTTATGCGCACGCTGATGCGCAAGAACGATTTATTTTACAACAAATTCAACGATTGTTCGCGCATTTGTTCGGCTACGTCTTTCATCGATATTACAATGTTTGCAATCGCGCTGTCGTTTGCTTTTGAGCCTATTGTGTTTATTTCGCGATTTATTTCCTGAAGCCAAAAGCCGAGCTTTTTTCCGACCGCGCTTTCTTCTTCGAGCATCTTTTTTGTTGCCGAAATATGCGTTTTAAGGCGGGTTGTTTCTTCGGTTATGTCTAATTTTTCGCACATCAAAACTATTTCTTGCGCAATTCTTTGCTCGTCCACGCATTCTTTTTTCAAGGTTTGTATGGCGGTTTGTAATTTTTCCTTGTATTTTTCCAGCCTTTTTGGCGCAAGAAGTTCTACTTTTTCGACGCTTTGCGAAATAAAATCAAGCGATTTCAGTAAAACGTCTCTTAATTCCGCGCCTTCCCGCTCTCTTTCTTCTATTAAATGCTCGACCGCTTTTTCGATTGCTATAAACATTTGTCCGACAAACGCTTCCGCCTCTAATTCTTGGGGTTTTGCAACTATTATGTCCCTGAAAAACGGTTGCAGAAGCGAAATGTCTTTTGGCGTTTCCGCGTTCATTTTTTGTGAAATCTCGCCGAAAATTTCCAAATATCTGTCAACCATTTCTCTGTCGTAGTCAATGCAAACGGTTTGGGCAAGCGCCGTTTCAAAATTTACGCTTAATTTTACCGTGCCGCGTTCGAGTTTGTCGGCAAGCAGTTTGCGCACTTGTTGTTCCGACGAACTGAAAATTCGCGGTATATGACATTGCGTTTCCATAAAACGGTTATTGACACTGCGAACTTCCGCCGAAAATTTCCCGCTTTCAAAAACTTGCTCAAAATGTCCGTAGCCCGTCATACTCTGAATAGACATTACAAAACTCCAAAATAAAAAATGCGGGGGAAAAATACATTATGCCGCAAAGCAAAACGGCAATTTTTTTATTTCTCCCTGATAATATTAGCTCCGATTGCATTGAGGCGAACGTCGATTTTTTCGTATCCGCGGTCGATTTGCTCAATATTATGTATGCGGCTCATTCCTTCGGCGGACATTGCGGCTATCAAAAGCGCCATTCCCGCGCGAATATCGGGCGAAGAAATTCGCGCCGCGCTCAAACTTGCAGGTCCCATAATTACCGCTCGGTGAGGGTCGCAAAGAACTATTTGAGCACCCATTGTCTGCAAATTGTCGGTGAAAAACAGGCGGCTTTCAAACATTTTTTCGTGAATAAGCGTAGAGCCTTTTGCCTGCGTTGCCGCAACGAGCATAACCGAACTCATATCCGCGGGAAATCCGGGCCAAGGGGCGGTTTCTATTCTGGGGATGTAATTTCCCATATCTGTTTTAACCTCGAAGCGCTGATTGTCGCGGATATGAAGCGTGCTTTCGTTTTTGTTGGCGATGACGTCAATTCCGATGCGCGCGAATTGGTGGAGCGGCATTTTCATAACATCGGTTTGGACGTTTCGCAGAATTATGTCGGAATTTGTGCAGGCGGCAAGCGAAATAAACGACGCCGCTTCTATGTAGTCGCATCCTATTGTATGGCTCACTTCGGCAAAGTCGGGGCGACCGTAGATTTTAAGTATATTGCTTCCAATACCTTCGATTTTTACGCCCGCTTTAACCAAAAAGTTGCACACGCCCTGAACGTGCGGTTCGCAAGCGGCGTTTATTATGGTGGTTTCGCCGTGCGCTCCCGCCGCCGCCATTACTGCGTTTTCGGTTGCGGTGACCGAGGCTTCGTCCAAATAAATTTCCGTGCCGACAAGTCCGCTTTTTGGGGCGGTTATGTAATAGACCATAATTTCTTCGCCGCAATCCAAGGTTTCGTTTCCGAGCGATACTTTTGCGCCCAGTTTTTCAAAAGCCATAAAGTGAGTGTCGAGCCGACGTCTTCCTATTTTGTCGCCGCCGGGTTGCGGAAGCGCAACTTTGCCGAAACGCACCAAAAGCGGCGCCGCAAACAAAATCGAGCCGCGTATTTTTCGCGCCATATCAAGCGGAAGTTTGCCGTTTGCGACGTTTTTGCTGTCGATAGTAAGCGTTTTTCCCGAAAAATCGACGTCTGCGCCCAATTTCTGAGCAATATTGCACATTTCGCGGACATCGCCGATATCGGGAGCGTTTTCCAAAACGCTTTTATTTCCCGTCAAAATAGTTGCGGCAACCAAGGGCAACGCCTCGTTTTTATTCCCCGCGATGGTCAATTCTCCCGCAAGCCGTCTTTTTCCTTCAACTACAAATACGCTCATTGTTTTCTCCATTTTTCCTGAAATTTTGTTCCTCTTCGGACACGGCAAAAGCAACAAAACTTATTTTGTTTTCAAGTTCTTTATTTGCGGAATTTACCGATACGCTTGCATTCATATAACTATACTCCTTGTTCTGTTGACGATAATAAAATACTATATGCCGTCTCAAAACTTACAAAGAAAAGCGGAAAATATTGAATTTCTCAAAAATTTCCCCATCCTACAGCAACAATAAATTATTTTACAACTGCCAAAACAATAGCGGTCGTTATCGACTGTTGTTTATCGTAGTGGGAAACTGCTACAAAATTATACGCCTTATAAAAAATGGTTTGCACGCTTGGTCTGTGCTTCCCCATTTTTTGTTAGGCATACATTTTTATGTAAACGACAGTAGTTTGGTCTGTTATTGTTTTGGCGAATTGTAATAGTTCGGCAGCGCAGACCTTTTTCTGTTTCTGTCTGAATTTTAACTTTTATGGGGAAAGGTTGCTCTTATGGAAAAATCTATTATACGTCCGCCGGTTGGAATCGGCAAGGCTCTTCATTTGTTATGCAAAAACAACAAAGGCGCTTCACTTGTGTATGTGCTTATGACGTTAGTTTTTGTCGGAGCTATTGCAATGCTCGTCCTTAATTCGGCAAGAAAGGAAACTATTGATTCTTCTTTGCGCGCTTCTTCGGAAATGGCGCGCTTTGCGGCGACGTCGGGGTTGACTTTAGCGGCAACGCTTTTGTCAAATCCCGCCGCGAATATTCCTGCTCAAGGCATAACTTCGCAAGACTTGTTGAGAATATTGTATTTCAGGTCAGAAGGAAGAAATGCGCAAGGACAACCGTTGCAGGCGGATGAAACTCGGCTTCCGCTTGAAGCTCAAAGATGGATTGTGGGTGGTGAAAACGCGTTCCTGCCAGATGAAAACGGAATGAGATTTCGCGTTCGGATTATGAATATTGATTTTTCGCAGATAGGAAACATAACAGAGGAAATCCCTCTATCCGGCACTCCTGCAGTTCGGCGATTTAGAAACGGACGGAACTTAAATGATTCGCGTATTACTGTTCAATTTCAAAGCGAGGCTATTGACCCGAGTGGTAGTCGGGCGCGGAATATAGGGGTTTTTCAGGTTTTTGGGTATGAAGACCCGGGTGGAGTAATAAATATTCCAACCAGCGCGCTGTATTTGAATGGCGGTATAGATTTTATCAACACACGCTTAACAGTCCGAGGAGACACTTTTCTGAGGGGAGCCGGAGTTATGAATCATAATGACCATCTGTTTGACGGCGAATTTAGACGAAGAGGCAGACCTACTGGTGCCGAAGGCGGGCGCTTTATTGTCAGAGGAGCAACGTTTAATGGTCCAGTATTTTTTGGCTTAGATACTACCCCTCCCGTTATAGCGGACGCTCCGATTCAATTTGAACCGGCTCCTGCAGGTGCAATATACACATTTAACGATGCTGTTGGTTCTGAGTCAAGCATAATAGCAAACACATTAAATTTTCATAATGATGTATTTTTAAATGCAGGTGCAGTAGCCATGGACGGTCATGGGAGATGGCGTTTTCACGGAAACAGCAGGTTAATGACGAGAAATGGTCGTACTTATGGGGCTGGAGGATTAAATCCTCCGGGAGGTGGCGCCGGTAATAGTCGCCAAGGTGCGCAGTTTTTATTTAGTGCGACAGATGTGAATCTTAGACCTCATAATTTCAATCCTCCCGGCAACCTTAACCTTTCCATCGATCTTCAAATCCCATTCCCCCACGTTCCTTGGGCAGTCGCCCAAAATTTCTTTAATGTCGGTTGGAATCATGCCTCAACCGCTCCGATGGATTTACTTGACTCGCTTAACGAACACTCGATTAACGGAGTTTCTCTAATCGACCCGCCTGCGATTGACATTGACTTGACCAGACTTACAGAGATGGAATATCAAGGGCGATGGTATAGCGGAAGTATGTTAAATGCTCTTTTTGCAAGCGCCACAACTGCCGCAAATAGGGCTGCAAATAATGGCTGGATGGTGTTGCGCTGGCGACAAGATCCTGCCGGCGGCGATCCATTTTGTTTTGACCGCGTTGAGTCGGGATGTGCTAACGACCTTGCCGGATTTACAGGAAGGATGGTTTTAATTCTTGATAATCAAAGCGCCCCTGCCGGTGCATTTACAACACAATTTTTCAGAAGCGCGCACATACCCAACAACCCTGCGGCGTCCGGCATTACGGTAATTGTTGTTGAGCCAAATCTAAATGCCACGCAACTTGGTAATAATGGTATGATAAGGGGGTTAATAATAAATCGAGGCGTAGGGGGACTTGCCTTGCAAACATCCGGAGATAATATGACGATACAAGGGGCGGTTTATAACGTCGGAACAGGAGCTTTAGGCTTGACAGGCGGTCCCAATATGCCGCCAAACCAACCCGGCAGAATTACCATTAATTACGATGAAGTCGTTCTTCGAGAAATAATGGAAACCTTACCGGCAGGAACGATTACAATCGAAGGAGCTGAGGTGTTGCCACCGAATTTAGCGCTGATTCCCCCAAACCTCAACCCTCGCGGAGCGTACACCGAAATTTTAAACAGATGGTTTTGAGTTTGTCGGAAAATAATTTTTTCTGAGGCGATTTTTGGAACGAAATTTTCACACCCCCAAAATCCCGCGCAAAAGGCAAGCGCAATAATTAAATACGAAGCGGGAGCTCCGTTTGCCACCAATGCGCCCGCTATGGACAAAACGGTGCCGCTTATGAAAATTGTGTCCCAATTTATGGTGGGGTAAAATAGAAAAACATCAAAAAATGAACGTCTTTGGTTGAGAAGTGTTAGCGCATTTAGTATTTTAGCGGAGAAATTATAAGCCAAAGGACAAAAATGAGTAAAAAACAAGAAGTTGTAATTCGCAACAGCACGGCTGATTTTCTAATTTTCACTCGCCAAAACGGCGAAGACGGCATTGCTGTTCGTGTTGAAGATGAAAACGTATGGTTGCGAGCAGAGGCGATAGCAGAACTTTTTCAAAAAAGTCGAACAACTGTTGTAGAACATCTAAAACACATTTTTGAATCTAACGAATTAGATGAAGTTTCAGTTTGTCGGAAATTCCGACAAACTGCGGAAGATGGGAAAAATTACAATGTGAATTTCTACTCTTTAGAAGCAATAATAGCCGTTGGTTATCGCGCGGATTCCAAAAGGGCTGTGGAATTTCGCAAATGGGCGACAAGTATATTGAGCAATTTTGCAAAAAAGGGCTACGTGCTTGACAAAAATCGCCTTATCAACGACCAAGTTTTCTCAAAGCAGTATTTTGACGAACTTATTGCAGAAATTCAAGAAATACGAGCAAGCGAGCGAAAATTTTATCAGAAAATCACAGATATTTATGCCACGTCTGTTGATTATGATTCCACAAGTTCGACAACAAAAGAGTTTTTTGCTAATGTTCAAAACAAATTGCATTTTGCTATACATCAAAATACCGCCGCAGAATTGATAATGAAGCGCGCAGATGCGATGCAAGAAAATATGGGGCTTGCAAACTGGAAAAATGCACCATACGGAAAAATTATTAAAACCGATGTAAGTATCGCAAAAAATTATCTTTCAAAATTGGAATTGGCGGATTTAAACGAAATTGTTGCTATGTATTTAGATTACGCAAACCGTCAGGCAAAAAAATATATTCCGATGACAATGAAGGATTGGAAAGAAAAACTTGATGTGTTCTTAAAACTTAACGGTGAAATAATTAGCGATGGCATAGGTCGAATTTCTCACGAAATAGCGAAAGCGTTTGCAGAAAGTGAGTTTGAAAAATATCGTGTTATTCAAGATAAAACATACAAATCGGATTTTGATAAAATTATTAACGAATTACAAGGGACAAATAAATGACTACCGAAAAATCCCCAACGCCGAACTGCGTGGCATATTCGGGAAAATCGACGAGAAGTTCGACTTCACACCCCCAAAATCCCGCCCATAAAAGGCAACCAAAACGCTAAAATCGCCACTATTGCCACTTGCAGAAATATTGTGGATTTGCACATATCCGTCATTCGATAATATCCTTTGCCGTAAGTCAATAATTGCACGGTGTCCAACGGGAACAAATAGCAATTTCCCGCGCAAAAGGCAAGCGCAATAATTAAATACGAAGCGGGAACTCCGTTTGCCGCGGCTATGGCGACAAATGGCGCCGCCAAAACCGTGATAAGCGCGGGGGCGGAAGTTATTATCAGAAGCATTACGAAAGAAATTATTGCGGCAAGTCCGACCAGCATATTTGCATTCAGCGTAAGATTTGCGGGATAAAGCGTTTCTACCAACCACGCGCTTGCTCCGTTTGCCACCAACGCGCCCGCTATGGACAAAACGGTGCCGCTTATGAAAATTATGTCCCAATTTATGGTTGGCAGGAATTTTTTCCAAGACAAAACACTAATTCCGGGCATAAAAAACAAAACGCCGCCGAGTAGCGCAACCGTGAAAATTTCCAAGCCGCTTATCCACGAAGAGGCTATCCAGAGAACGAACATTGTCGCTATAATTGCGATTACGGAAATTTCTTTTTGCCCGAAATTCTCTTTTGTTCGGATATTTTGCTTGTATTGCTCTATTTTTTGAGGGGCGATTTGAGCGGGTTTGTAAACTTTCAATATCAAAAACCACGCAAAAGGTATAAGGATAACGACCATAGGAATTCCTATCGCCATCCATTGAACAAAACTTACGGTTTTGCCCGTGTGTTGCTCCAAAAGCCCAAGCGCAAGCAGGTTAAGCGACGACGAAGCGGGGGTCGCTATGCCGCCTATCATTGTTGCGACGGGGATTGCTATCATAAACGCCTTGCCGACGGATTTTTTCTCTTCGCCGTCTTCCAAAGAATCAATAAATCCAAGCGCCATTGTCATCATTATTGCGCAGGCGGGGACGTTCGACATAAAAAAAGATACCGCCGCCGTGGCTATCATCATAGTCAAAAGAATGGCTTCCGTGCGATTTTCGGTTTTTTGCAAAAGCGCGGATAAAATTCGCTTTGTTAGAGGAACGTTTGTTATTGCGGCGGCTATTGCGAAAGAGGCGATAATAAAGAAAATAACGGGGTGCGAAAAGCCCGTAAGCGCCCCCGCAAAATTTGAACTAACGCCAAATATTGGAATTAACCCGATTGTTAAAAGTGAACTGACGGACGGCGGCAATGCTTCGCTTATCAGCAAAATAAGGAAAAACAGCGCGAGCGCAATAGTATTTTTGCCCTCAAGCGTTAAACCGTCGGGAATCGGTATGAGTAAAGTAAAAAGTAAAATCGAAATTGCCGAAGCGAAGCCGATTTTTTGGCGTTTTTTCATGAAAATATCCTATTTTTGTTGTTTGTAGTCGAAGTATTTCTTTTCAAGCAATACTACGCGGTATCGTAACTGTGAACTGATTGCCGGATTCATTATTTTCGAAGCGAATATTCGTTTGCTCTTTAATTGCTCGTTTTAATCCCGAACCCAAACCGCTATATGGAAGTAAATGTGAAGCAAACATAGCCATTTGAGGGTTGCGAGGTACGGCATTGCCGTATTTTATGTCTTCTACGGTTAAGCCGTTCGGAAGTTTTCCGGGGCTTATTATTTCTACTCTGTCGTCAAATATAAACAGACGGATTGGCGCGTTTTTAAAGTAATCTCTGTGAATAAGAGCATTTTGTAATACCTCTATCAATGCTTCTTCCGAAATCTCGAGAACGCCTATTGAATTAAAGGTTTGTCCTTTTTGGACGTGGTGCAAATTACTTCTTAAAAAGTCCATTCCCTGTTTAAATAAAGCGGGAATAGTTCCCTTAAAGTCGCTCGGTTTATTTCTATACATAGTTCCCGCCAAATCATTGCCGAAAAACGATACCGCTTTTATTGTAAAGGCAGGTCTTATGTTCTGAGGTTCTTTTCCAAAAAAGAGCAGACCGGCTAAAGTAAGTTCCCCTTTATGTAAAATTCTTTTTGCTTTTAACGCCTGTTCATAACTCAAATCCTTTTCCTGAAAACTTACCTTGAATTCCTTTTTGAAGTAATCGGAAAAAGCCGTTGCGTCAATATCGTTTATGTCGGCTCCGTAAACAGGCATTTCGTCCGCAAATAAATTTGCGCTTTGTTGAAAAAGTCGTATAATTTCGGAATTTTCCATCAATAGCCGCTTGTTAGACCCTTGTTTTACATATATTTGCCCCTGCGAAGTTTTGTAGGGCTTGTTAATTCCTTCCGGCACATGGACTATTAAAATACGTTTTTCGACGTCTTCATCCGCTATTCTTACGACTTCTGTAGAAACATAAACCGTTGGCTTTATACTGTCCGCAAATTCCGCAATTTTGCGATCGGCATACTCTATTTGCTCCGGCGATAATCCGACTACGCCGTTGACTTTATCTTTTATGCCCAAAAGTATCATACCGCCTATGGAATTAGACATTGCGACAATCTCTCTGCACATGCTTTCTTCTGACGGCAATGCCTCTTTAAACTGCACTTTGCTGACTTCGCCGTCTTTAATTATTTCCAATAATTCCGCCGCTTCCATATCTCCTTTTCCTCCTCACACCGCCCGAAACTTTACCTGCGCCTCAACCGTTTTTTTTAATATTGTGCAATGTATTTTGTGCAAAAAATTTTTTGCCCCTACATTCCATCTTCACTCGGCTACCACCACCGCTTCGGCAAACGCTTTTTCTTTCAGTTCTTTCTCAATAAAGCCCTTTATTGTCGCCTGCGAAGACGGACAGCCGCTGCATTGTCCCAAAAGTTTAATCTTGATTTCATTGCCGTCGATGTCTATAAATTCGCAGTCGCCGCCGTCGCTTTGAAGCGCGGGACGAACGATTTCGTTCAGGACTTTGCGTATTCTTTCGATTTTCTCGAAAGTTGTGAATTTTTTATTTTCGGGAACTTGCGAAGTTTCGCTTTTTTCGTCGTGATTATGCTCTTCGTCCATTTCCGAAAGCGTGCGTTTCAGAATGTTTTCTATGTCGCCTTTGCAACCGCCGCAACCGCCGCCCGCTTTGGTATAATTTGTGATTTGCTCAACCGAAACCAAGCCGTTTTGACGAATTTGATTTACTATGTCGTCTTCGTAAACGTTGAAACAGGCGCAAACCAAACGCGATTTTTCTTCTTTTTTTGTGGTTTTTCCGCCGTTTCTGTAGAATTCTATTGCCGATTTAAGCGCGTCTTGTCCCATTACCGAGCAGTGCATTTTTGCGTCGGGAAGTCCGCCGAGTGTTTCGGCAATGTCTTCGTTGGTTATTTTTTCGGCTTCTTCCAAGGTTAGCCCTTTTACCATTTCCGTGAGCATTGACGACGAAGCAATCGCACTGCCGCAACCGAATGTTTTGAATTTCGCGTCCGCTATTTTCTTTTTCTCATCGTCGAGTTTGAAAGTAAACCGAAGCGCGTCGCCGCATTTTATGTTGCCGATTTCTCCGATACCGTCGGGATTTTCAATTTCGCCTACATTGCGCGGATTTAAGTAATGTTCACGAACTTTATCTGTGTATTCCCACATATTTTTATCCTTTTTCAGAATTTTTTACGTTGTTTCACACGGGAAAATACTTTTTGCGCCGTGCAGGAGCGCGCTTTTTTGATTTTATTTTTGCTTTTTTAAGGCAATTATCTAAAATTTCGGCAATGAACTTATTACGAAATCGCGTAGGGGCGTATTGCATACGCCCGATTTCTATCTGTATATGATTTCTGTCGGCTATTTGGGCGTATGCAATACGCCCCTACTTTGCCCTAGCACTTATGATGTAAAAATTTCGCCAGCGTTTGCCTGAAATTAGTAGAGTGTTGCTATCTATTTCGGCTATTCCGTTTAGTACGTTGCCGTCTCTTATGGACGGATTTTCGCGCCGCCGCAGTTCGGTTAAGTCAATAAAATGCTCTATTATGCCGCTTTCGGGGTTTATGCCGAAAATAGTGTCGCTGTACCAACGGTTTGCCCAAATTCTTCCGTTCCAGTATTCCAATTCGTTGAGTTTATCGACGGGAGCGCCGTTTAGGGTTGCGGTAATTCTGTGTGTTTCGTTAAAGTTTTGGTCGCGAAAAATTACCTGCGAACTGCCGTTTGTCATTGCAAAAAGACGTCTTCTCGAAAGAAACGTGAGCCCCCAGCCTTCGCCGACATACGAAAATTCGGCTACTCGCTCAAGCCCCAAAGTCCAGACAAACGCTCTCTGCTCTTTCCACGATAACTGCCAGAGCATACTTCCGTCAAACGCTAAGCCCTCGCCGAAAATTTCGGGAACGGCGACGAAGCGCAATTCTTGCCCCGTTCTTTTGTCTATCTGAATTACCTTACTGCCGCGCCCGACCGAACCTGTACTCTTATAAATATGGTCGCCGACAATAATGAGACCTTGCGTAAAACTTTGCGGATTGTGCGGGAGAGTGCCTATAACCTCAAACGACAAAGGAGTGGCGGCAAAACTTATTGCCGCCAAAATAAAAATCGTCGAAAATGCTTTTTTTATCAAACTAAAACCTGTTTTAATTCCACATACTCGTTATTTTGCGGAAAAAACTTTTGGGTTGCTGTTCTAATTTTTGCAGTTCTTCAAAAAGCTGGCGCTCTTCTTTCGACAAAGATTCGGGCGTTTTCACATTTATTTTTATGAGAATGTCGCCTTTTGTCTTTTCGTTGTGAAGCACGGGCATTCCGCGACCTGCAATTTTTATGACCTTGCCCGATTGCGCGCCCGCGGGAACTTTAACTTTGATTTTATCCGAAAACGTTTCGATAGTCCGCTCGCAACCCAAAGCCGCCTCGCTGAAAGTAATGTCCATTTCGGTCATTAAATTTATGCCTTGACGTGTGAAAATCTGGTCTTCTTTTTCTAAAATTATTACAATTAAATCGCCCTCTGTGCCGTTGTTTGCGCCTTTGTCGCCTTTGCCGTCAACGGTTATGTAGTTGCCTTCGCTTACGCCTGCGGGGATTTTGATTTCTACCGTATCTTCGCCGAAAACTATGCCCGTTCCCGCGCAAGTATGACAAGGGTCGCCGACAGCTTTTCCAGTTCCCGAGCATTTGGGGCAGATGGTTTCCTGCACCATTTGTCCGAAAATCGACTGCATTACTCTGCGCACTCTTCCGCTTCCGTTGCACTGTTTGCAGTTTTCGAGCTGACCGTTTTTGGAGCCGCTTCCGCCGCAGGTAGAACATCCTACTTTGTGTTTAAGTTTTATGGTTTTGGAAACGCCGTCGTGCATTTCTTTAAGGGAGAGCGGGAGTTTAATCTGAATGTTTTTGCCTTGATTGACCCGCGTTTGCGTTTTGCGCATTCCTCCTGCGCGCGACCCGAATATATCGCCGAAGAACGAATCGCCGCCGAAGTCGCCCATAAACGCTTTTAGCGCTTCGTTCAAGTCCATTCCGCCGAAGCCCCCGAAACCGCCTCCGCCAAATCCGCCTCCGCCGTTGTCAAACGCCGAGTGCCCGAATTGGTCGTATTGCTTGCGCTTGCTCGGGTCTTTTAGTACTTCGTACGCCTCGGTTGCTTCCCTGAATTTTTCCGCCGCTTCTGGGTCGTTAGGATTTTTATCGGGGTGAAAACGAACCGCGAGTTTTCGGTATGCTTTCTTAATTTCGTCTTCGCTTGCCTCTTTTGAGACGCTCAACACCTCGTAATAATCTCTTTTAGCTGCCATTTTTGCTGTAAACTCCTAAACTTTTATTATAATTTTAACGGGAAAATAATTTAATTCTTTGAGGAAATGCAAGTTTTTTTGCAAATTTTTAAATTTCCCCTTGACTGTGTTTAAAGATAAATATTATTTTTTGCTCCGTGTTATTATGGTGGCGGCAATAACTTATAAAAATCTAAAAGGTGTGCAGGCTATAATTATGGGCAAAACAGGTTGTGCGATTAAAAATCGCGTAAATTCAAACTCTGAAATTTTGTTTTCAAGAATTTTTACAAAATTTCAAAATACCCTTGACAGAGACGTGCGGCGTAAAGTACTCTCTCTCTCTCTCTCTCTCTCTCTACGTGTATATATGTATTGTTGGTTATGCAGTACTATATTATTCTTGCTTGACAAAAACTTTACAAAGATATTTAAAAACACGGACGCATATTTTATGCGCCCTTTTTTTTCATACGCTATACTTTGCAAAAAAACGGTTATCAATAAGTGTTTTTTATTTTCTCTTAACATTTAAATCTAATAAGGAGGTTTTTAATGAGAAAATGGGGTAGTTTAACAATGATTTTAGCCTTTTTGGCGTTCATTGTGTTTTTGACGGCTTGTTCGAGTGATGATTCGGACGAAGTAGTAGTAAAGAGTAGTGTTGTCGCGCCGACGGGCATAGAGGCGACAGCAACGGGAGAGTTTGTGAATGTTTCGTGGGAAGCGGTTGACGGCGCTGTGAAGTACAATGTGTACCGCAAGACGCAGGGTGAGACGGGTTATACCCTTATTGCCACAAGAACCGAAACGTTCTTCATTGACAATGTTGCGACTTTAGAAGACGTATCGCAGATTTTCTACAGAATTTCGTCTGTTGATGCCGACGGAGATGAAGGCGCTATGTCCGCTCCGCTTTCCGCAACCTGCTTTCCGCCTGCGGCGCTCAAAGATTTGAGAGCGTTTTCGCAACAAGCGACGGGGACGAATGACGTTAACTTGTTTATTCGCGTAGAATGGCCCGCTGCGCTTAATGCAACTCATTACGAATTGCATTTTGCCGACAGACCTTTCCCTGCGGAAGGCGGAGCGGACGAAGTTCAGACAATCATAAGAACGACAGCGGCGACTACTCACGATGTTTTTCACGATTTTGCTCCTGAAAAATTCTATTTTTTCAGAGTTAGAGTGATAAGCGGTTGCGGAGTAAGCGAATTTTCAAATATGGATTCTGCTTCGACCGGTTGTTTAACTCCCCAGATCCCTGTCGGACTAACCACTGTTGTTGAGCAGAATACAATAAGAGTGAGTTGGAACCGCGTTCCGGGTGCAACCAGATATGTGATTGGTATCACCGGCGTTCCCGGAATGAACAGCAGAACTGTCAGCGATACCACCTCTGTGTTTAACGTGGGTTTCGGAGTACGCGGAGTATTTACGGTTAGAGCAGAAAACGATTGCGGTTTGGGCAGAGTTTCTGTTCCTGTTGTGGCTACAACGCCCTGCGATCCGGGGACAGTTCCCGCCGGTGTAGCAGGAACGGCGGCTGTTGCGCAAGGTCAGACGCGCATTTTGATAACTTGGACGGAAAGCACAGACCAGACGGTAAGCGGATATCAAATATTCCGCAGTGCAACCGAAAACGGAACTTTTGCGCTTGCTGGCAGCGTTAACGGCAGACAGAACGCAAGATTTTCAGACACAACGGGACTTGTTGCGGGAACAACATATTTCTATAAAGTGGCTGCGGTAAACGCTTGCGGAATAAGCAATGTTTTCACTCAAGCGCCCGTATCCGACAGAACATGGGTTAATTGCGCAGGCGAAAACGGCGCTCCGACTGTTCCGGCTAATGTAGCGGTTGTTATCAGAACCGAAACTCAAATGCCCGAGATGAGAATTTCGTGGGACAGAAACGTTAACGCGGATTCTTACAGAGTGTACCGCGTATCGGGAAGCGGCACAGATGTTGTGCGTAATCTTATCGGAACAACAAGAGAAGCATTTTTTATTGATGTGAATTTGTTGCCGAACACAAGTTTTTCTTATAGCGTAAGAGCGGTTAATTCCTGCGATACCAGCGCTTTTTCTCCTGCCGTAAGCAGAACAACCGATATTTTTGTTCCGGAAACGCCTGCAACGTTTGGATATACACCGCTTTCGGCGACCAGAGTGTTGCTTGAATGGGACGCTTCAAGAGGCGCCGACAGTTATGAGTTGTATCGTTCGAGCGGCTCTACTTTCACGCTTCACAGAACGCTTACGGAAACATTCTTTGTGGACAGTGATTTGGATTCTACAAGAACATACAAATACTTTGTTATCGGAACGCATTCTCGCGGAACGGACGGCTCAAGAAGCCAAGCTTCCGATACGATAAGCGTAGGACCTTTAGGCAGAGATTGCGGTACTATGACGGTTTCAGAGGTTATGGCTACGCCTGCTTCCGATACTTCCATAGTAATTTCTTGGACAGGCAGTGCAGAAAGCTTTAATGTTTATCGCGGTATTGTAAGCGGTATAAATGCGGCAACTCTTATTCAAAGAAACGTAAGAGGGCATTCGTTTACCGACCGTAGCGTGAACAGAGACATTGCATATTACTACTTTGTAAGCGCTGTAAACGCCTGCGGAATTGAGAGCGCAAAAACAGTTGCTTCAAACAATCCTGTAGTAATTTGTGAAAGAGCTACTGCCGTATCAGGTTTGCAAGTTCAAAACATAAGCACTGCAGCAAGCACTATTTTCAGAATTTCTTGGAACGACCAAGCTAACGCGGCGCGCTACTTAGTACAACGCGCTTTAGCTGAAGGCACAGATACGAATTGGTCGTTTATTACTCCGGCGCCCACGGGCGGTTTGGCGGGTATTGCAGGAACAGTTTTTGTCGATGACGCTCAAACATTAGTCGCGGGAACAACTTATCGATACAGAGTTATTTCCGTAAACATCTGCGGAGTTAACGGCGACACGTCGGCTATCCAAACAGCAATAAACTGCATAAGACCCGTGGCTGTAAGCGGTCTCGAAGCAGAGGCTCTCAATCAAGGCAACGCAGTTCGTCTTAAATGGGAAAGAGCCGATATACCTATGGAAGGCGGTTATAACATTTACAGATCGGAAAATGAAAACGGTCCGTTTGTTTGGGTGGCTAGAGTTCCACAAATAGCGTCTGACTTGGATATTCTTCCGACAAGGGATATCACCACCCATTTGGAATTTGAGACAACCTATTGGTTTAGAATTACAACGGAGATTCCTTGCGGTGGCGGCGTTATTGAAAGCGAACACGTAGGCGCTAACACTGTGTCTGTAAGAACACTCTGCGATCTCAGTATTTCCTCTATAACGTACGATGGAACAAGATTTGTGTGGAGCAGAGTAAACGGCGCGACTGGCTACGACCTTGTAATAACAAGATGGGCAAGCGGTACTCCTTTTACTGAGTTTAATGGTATGGTAGAGGGTAATTTGTATGATTTCACAGCATTACCTGGGGCGACTTATAGCGCTCGAGTCAGAGCAAGAAGAGGCACTGGCATTAGCACTGTAATTAGTCCAGTTTGGACTGATTTAGGAGCTTCCATTTTAGTTCCAATACCATAAACGAGTGATCGTTTAACTTTTCAACAAGAAGGCAGGCAGTTTTGTCTGCCTTCTTTTGTCTTTTCAAAGAGCGGCGCCTGAATTCGGCGGGTTTTTGTTTTCAGACTGCGGCATAACGTATTTTATGCGATAAATAATAAGCAAAAAAGGAGATGGAATATGCGCAAATTTAATGTAACGGGACTTTGCGTGCCTGATTTACACTATATGGCGGACACAAGCGAAAAAATAGCTCAGATAAAACAGTTTGTGGATCAAGGAGAATATTTCGGCATAAACCGCGGCAGACAATACGGAAAAACAACGACGCTTTTTTTGTTGGAAGAGCAACTTGCAGAAAAATATACCGTAATCTCGATTAGTTTTGAGGGAGTTGACGACGAAGTATTTGAAACACCCGAAAGTTTTTGCCAAGGTTTTCTTGGCTTGTGCGCAAACTATTTTACACAAAGAAAACTGCCCGGCTCCGAGGTTTGGGTAGATAAGACCGTTGATACATTTGCCGCTCTTGACGCTTTTCTTGATAAAGCTTGCGATAAGACAAAATATGTTTTAATGATAGACGAAGTCGATAAAACTTCAAACAATACCATTTTTTTGAAATTTTTAGGTGTTTTGCGCGACAAATATCTCAAAAGACCCCGAAAAGTCGGCGCAACGTTTCAAAGCGTAATTTTAGCCGGAGTTTACGACATAAAAAATCTTAAAGTAAAAATGGTGCAAGCGGGCACTCATCAACTCCAAGACGGCGAAAAACGCATAAATTCACCTTGGAATATAGCAATTAACTTTAATGTTGATATGTCGTTGAGCGTTAAAGAAATCGCTTCTATGCTTACGGAATACGAAAAAGACCACAATTCCGGAATGGATATTCAAGCGGTTGCCCAAGAAATTCGCGATTATACAAGCGGATATCCGTATCTTGTTTCAAGAATTTGCGAGTGTATCGAAAAAGAATTGGGGCGAAACTGGACAAAAGACGGCGTTCTGGAAGCGGTAAAGTTAATTCTTCAAGAGCAAAGCACTCTAATTGACGATTTGGGTAAAAACATTTTAGCCGACAAAGAATTGTCGGATTTGCTTTACGACATAACGATAAACGGCGCCGCTTATAAATTTAGCGCGACCGATTACGCTATGGGATTAGGATTTACTTTCGGGTATTTAAGAAATAAAAACGGAAAAGTTGTCATAGATAACACAATTTTCGAATTAATTATCTACGAGCATTTTATTACGGAAAAACAGCGAAAAGGCATTCGTATAGACAGAGTGGTTTCGAGCGACGTAGTAAAAGGCGGCAAGTTTGATATGAAACTCTGCATAGAGAGATTTGCGCGACACTATTACGAACTTTATCGTGAAAGCAGTAAAAAATTTTTGGAAGAAGAGTGCCGAATGCTGTTTTTAACATATATCAGACCGGTAATAAACGGCGCGGGTTTTTACCATATAGAAAGCGAAACCCGCAACGCCGAAAGAACGGACGTCATTGTAGATTACGGCGCGGAACAATTTATAGTAGAGTTAAAGCGCTGGTACGGTGAAGCGGCGCACGAAGAAGCATACGACCAACTTTGCGGATACTTAGAAAGCAAAAACAAGGATCTCGGCTTTTTACTTACCTTCGACTTTCGCAGCGAAAAAAACATCGGCAAACCGCAATCCAAATGGGTGGAACATAAAGGTAAAAAAATCTTCGATTGTATGGTTGGTTTCGGGTAAGTATATCTCTTACTTCGTCGCCCAGAAAATTCCGTATTTCGCCAGATTTTTCTTGACCGCCCAATACTGATACCAAAGCGCATCATTGGGATAATCGCGAATTTCAAAAAACTTGTCGAGTATGTGCCAATGTATCGAAAAAAGCGACCAAGCGAGCATAATTCTTACCGTTCGCATTACGTTTTTGGTTATATCCGTAAAGTCCGCCGTCGAAAATCCGACCAAATCCGCGTTTTTCTTCCATTGTTCCATAGTTTCTAAGTTGTTGAGTTTCCAGCCGTCCATCCAGCGGTGCATTATTCTTTTGTCGTTGCCTTGCATTATATCTATGTCTTTGGCGGCAAATCCGTCCGCCATTGCGAAACGTCCGCCCTTTTTAAGAACGCGGAAAACTCCTTTTATGAAATCGAGTTTCGGGTTGGAATAGCATATACTTTCGAGCCCCATAACCACCGTAAACATTTCGTCTGCAAAGGTTAAATTCATATAATCCATAAGCACAAATTCGCACAAATCCTCGACGCCCGCTTCTTTTGCGCGGCGTTTTGCGGTTTCTATCTGTTCGGGAACAATTGTAATTCCGACGACTTTGCAACCGTAAGTCTGCGCGAGCCAAACCACGTTTCCGCCGATGCCGCAACCTGCATCCAAAACATAGTCGTCTTTTGTAATGTTGATTTTTTCGACAAGTTTTTCGTTCATTCGTCGCGAAGCCATTTTTTGGGTTTTTACGCCTTTTTCCCAATATCCGTAGTGCATATCGGGTCCCCAAAGCGTTTCAAACGCCCACGCCGAATCCAAATAATACTTGATAACATCTTTATTATTCCAGTTTACTTTATTTTTCCAGCTCATATTTACTCCTTTAATATAGTTTTAAAGGGACGAAAATACGTTTTGGGCAAACTCTTTAACGGACGAAAAATGTTTCGCCCCCACATTTCTGCTTTCTATGCTACGCTAACTTTCGTCCGAAGAGCAACAGCTCTTGTACGTGGTCAAGCAAATAATCGCTGTATGTCCACGAAAATCGGCGAATTTTGTCGTTTGCTTCAAAGTGAATTGTAGTTTCGGCAAAAATTCCTTCGCCGATTGCTATTCTGTGAAAATAATCTTTTGCGCTTGCAAGCACAAATTTGTCTTTTGTGATATATCCGGGGTCTAAATTTATGCGGCGGTTTCCGTTTTCGGCGTTCTTTTGCTCAAATTCGTTGGTTTTTATTTTTAGTTGCGCCAAAAATTCTCTTTTCATCGGATTTTTGAAAACTATGTAAATTTTTTTTATCTTGTTGCCGCCCATCTCGGCATCATAATAGTCGGTTTCGGCGGAAAAATCGATTTCGGCGGACATTTTTGCAATATCGCCAAGTACTGTTTTCAGGAAATTTAACGCTTTTTCGCACAGGTTTTTGTCGTTAAACATAACGGCGCAAAAAGGAATAACAAGCGGATAATTTTTTGCCGTTGCCATTAAATATACCTATATCCAGCTTTGAAAATCGGGAAGAATTGCTCTGCGCTCCTGCGGTGTTGCAGTGCCGTCTTCTTCGTCTTCGCGCCTTGCTTCGTTGCCTAAAAGTTCGGCGGCAGTTGCTTCGAGGCGTGCGGCGTGTTCTTGCGCAAATGCCTGCGCCTCATTTATGTTCATCATTTCCTGTGCCGCTTTACACTGCTCGCTTTCGGGATAAAGGTCGCATAAGCGAAGAAATACCATTGCAACCGTTGTGTCGAGCACGCCGTCTCGTGTGGTTGCTCGTCTGTTTGCAAGCCAACCCGCCGCAAAAAGCGCGCGCGCCGCCACGTCTTCTATGTCGGGAAATCTAAGCGCCGTAAGCAAATATGCGTGATAAGCGTCCTGCGAAAATTCGCCGTCATTGTCTATCATAAGTTGTTCGGCAACGGCGAATTGGACATTTGCCGAATCGCGCCTTGTCATCAAAGTAATCTCTAATCCGAGTTGCTCCTGCGCCGCTTTTGCCGCCTCGAACTGCGGATAATTCAGAATAATCGAATTAAAAATACTGTCCGACGTAATAGTGTCGTTTTTTATGTCTCTGTATATATACGCCATAGCAAAAAGCGCTATAGCTCTAACGCTGTCGGGGGTCTGCCTCGCTTCCACAAGCGTGCCGAAATACGCCATTGCCGAGTCGGGAAGAAGCGCCGAAAGCCAAAATTGCGTACCTATCCTAAGTCTGAAATATGCGCTGTCTATCGGCTCAAACGGGTCGGCTTCGTTCATTTGGGCGCGCAGATTTCTGATGTTTCTCAAGCCCTCCTGGCGTTGCGTTATGCGCTGTCTGAGTTCCTCGTCCTCGCGGGGAGTGAGCGCGAGCGCGCTGTCGAGCTGGATTTCCGCCGTATCGAGCAGTCCTCGGATATCTATGTTTACGGTTGCGAACTCAAACCACGTTCTGCCGCGCACTCTCGGGTCGCCGCCGATTGCTATAATTTCGTCGAAAATTCGTATGCCCTCGTCAAATCGTCCCATATCAATGAGAGTAATCGCTTTTTCGAGCATAATTTCTGTTCTGTTATACAAATACGCAGGTCTTGAAAGCATTAAAGTCGCGAATTCTATAGCCTCGCGTCGTCTGTAAAGTCGCCGTAAACACTGCAGTTTGCGAAACTCTACTCTGTAAAAATTTTGCGCTAACCTTCTGTCGAAATTTGGGAGATTTTCGGTATAAGAAAGCGCCCTCTCGTAGTCGCCCGTATTCATATTCAGGGTCATAAGACGCTCTATTATTATCAGACGCGCGCGAGGGTCGGTTGTTTGCGCAAGTCGCTCTTCCAAAGCCGAAATTGCCGCCATAGTTCCTTCGAGTTCTATAGCCAAATCCGCGCGAAGCATAACCAAATCCTGATTGCTCGCCATTTCGGGAAACCGCTCCAAAATTTCGTTTACATAAGCATAAGAAGCCAAAAAATCGCCGACACGTGCGTTAGCGCGGGCAAGTTTCAGAAGCGAGCGCGGAACAAATCTGCTTTCGGGAAAAAATTCCAGAAGTATTTCAAAATCATTGATTGCCGACATATATTCGCCCAGCGCAAAAAGCGAAAGACCTTTGAGGAAATACGCGTTGTCGTGCGCCCTTTCGGAGCGTGGGAATTCCAAAAGCACTTTTTGCGCTTTTTCGATTGCTCGCCTGTAAAGCGGCTCTGTTTGTCTTGCAATTACAGCCGAATCCCGCGACATTCGAGCGCCTTGTCTTTCGATGCGTTGGGCTCTTCGGAATGCTTCCGCACCGTTGTAAAGAGTATTTACATACGCACATCCGCCCATAAAAAGCAGTAGAAAAACAAGCAAAAGCCCTTTCATTTACGCGGGGCTCCAACCCATTTTTTTGCCGCCGAGTATATGAATATGCAAATGGAAAACGGTTTGTCTTCCGTTTTTGCCGCTGTTTACCACCATTCGATAACCGCTTTCGTCCAATTTATACTGTTTCACGATTTTTGCCACCGCCGCAAACAAGTTTTTAGCAATTTCGCCGTTTTCGTCGCCTATTGAGTGAACGTTTTCAACGTGAGTTTTCGGCACAAGCAAAAAATGAGCAGGCGCTTTAGGTGCAATATCCTTAAACGCAAGACAATTTTCGTCTTCATAAACCTTTTCGCAGGGAATTTTTCCCGCAATAATCTTACAAAACAAACAATCTTCCATAAATTTCTCCGACATTGCTTTAGTTTTTCGTAATTTACGCGAGTAAAATACATAATATTCCTATGCCTGATGTGAAATTTCGATAAAAAACAGAAAAATCCGCTTGAAAAGCTGTGTTTGGGTGAGTTTTACGCTACAAAAAAACGGTCGTTTTTTTGTAGCGGGGGTGGGTTTGTGGAAAATTTGGAATTTCAAATCCCCTGTTCTCTGTACTAAGAAGATATGTTATTTACAGGAAAAAGTCAAAAGTAAAATTGAAAATCTATAAAATTAGGAATGGCATATAGTATTTTATTTAGTTAATATGTTTTAATAGAATCGGTATTTACGACATAAGAATCGCCTTTTTGTCTTATTACGCCTATTCCGTATTTATCGGCTTCTTCGATGACGGCATTTGCGAAAGAAAAACCTGCTACAGCCAAGTATATCTTGGGCTCTTTTATTTCTTTAAAATACTTTTTGAATTGCGCAAGTTTTGTAGTTGCCAATCTTTTTACAAAACTGGGGTGTATTCTATTCTTAACTTCAATAATTGCCGCCGACTCTCCGTTTACCAAAACGATGTCAAATTCGCAATTTTCTTTTCCTACAATTTTCCAATTCGGATACATTTTATCAAATTTTATGCCGGCAAAATTAAGATTCTGCGCAAAAACAGACTGAAAAAACTCTTCTGCTTCAAATCCGTGGTTATCTGTAATTCCGACAACTGTTTCTTTAATTCCAACAACTGTTTCTTTTAATTTATCCAAACTTTCATCTAATTTTGCAAGACGTTTATCGGCTGCGGCTGCGCGCTCCATTGCTTCAGCCCTTTCTTTATCTGCGCGCTCCATTGCTTCAGCGGCACGCTTCCTTTCTTCGGTAGCACGCTCCCTTGCTTCCTCCTCGTTTCTTTTTTGCAATTCCCGAATCTCCGCAAAACCTTTCATGTTTTCCGCCATTGCCGCTCTTATTGCAGCCATCTCTTCTTGCCATTTTTCCATAATGCTTGCCTCGCCTTGTTGTTTTATTTAAGGTTTTTATGTCTTATAAAATACTATTTGTTTGATAGGACTGCGGTTATTTGGTGTTTTTTTGTGAAAAATTGCAGAAAAATGCGAAAACGCGCTCTCACATCCCCAACTTCTTCATCTGTCCTTGCATTGCGCCGAATTTTCCGCCTTTCTTTTTTTATTTAAACGGGCGACCGCTCTCGGTCGCCCCTACGAAAAAAAAACTACCTTCCCACTCGGATTTCTTGCCAAATTCGGTTGTACATTGTTAGATATGCGCCTAAATCTTCCATAAATTCGCCGTTTGCCAAATCTTCTATTTGGTAGCGAGGGTCTTCGGTCATAAATTCGCGCGCGGGGATATTTATTGACGGTAATTCAAAATAATCCATTATTTGCGCATAAATTTCGGGCTCGTGGATGAAATTGATGAATTTGTGCGCCAATTCCACGTTTCTTGCGTTTGCGGGGATTACCATATTGTCTATGTACATCGGACCGCCCTCTCTTGGAATAAAGAAATGCGTGTGGTTAAGCGCTCTGTCGTCGAGTTGCAAAAATACGTTTTCCGCGTAGCCGTGAACTACCCAAAATTCGCCTGTGGCAAAACCTCTGCCGAAAGTTTCGGCGTCAAATCTTACTATGTTTTCGCGCCACTGCATTATAAGGTCTCTCGCTTCTTCGAGTTCTGCCTGAGCGGTGCTGTTAATGGGATATCCAAGCGTTGCGAGAGCGGCGCCCATAACTTCGCGCATATCGTCCAAAAGGGTCATTCTGCCGCGGAGTTCGGGATTTTCAAAAATTCTCCAACTCTCTTCAAAGTCTTGCACTTTAGCGGTGTTTACGGTTATTCCCGCCATTCCGATTGCAAAAGGAACGCTGAATTTCTGTTCGGGGTCAAAGATTATTTTTGCGAGGACTTCGGGGTCGAGATGTCTCAGATTGGGGACTAAAGAACGGTCGATTTCTTGGAGCATATTGTTTCTTATCATCATAGAAACGTGGTCGCCCGAGGGAACAACTACGTCGTATTGCGCGCCGCTTATCTTAAGTTTTGCAAACATCTCTTCGTTCGACGAAAATACGTCGTAAACTACTTTTACGCCGTAGCGTTTCTGGAACTGTTTTATTACGTCTTCGGGCATATAGTCCACCCAGTTGTAAACGTAAAGGCGCGGTTTGCCCGTTCCACAGCCCGAAATCACAAGTCCCGCGGCAAGCGCCGCAATTACAATAATGGCAACTCTGACAGCCATTTTCATAAAAACCTCCTTATGGTTTATTGTTGTTTATTGTTATCAAACATATATTTTACTACGTTTCTCGCCAAAATCGCCAATATCACCGTTGCGATTATCACAACCACCGAAAGCGCGTTAATTACAGGCGAAACGCCAAATCTTATCATAGAAAACACGTGTATCGGAAGCGTTGAAGCGCCCGGTCCGGCAACAAAAAATGTTATTACAAAATCCTCCAAAGAAAGAGCCACGGCTATAAGAAAGCCCGAAATTATCCCCGTCATTGCGGAGGGCAAAATCACTTTTGAAAGCACCTGAAATTCGCTTGCTCCGAGGTCGTATGCGGCTTCTATTATGGAAAAATCGAACGACTCCAAGCGCGCCATAACCACCATAAGCACAAAAGGGATGTTAAAAGTGGTGTGCGCCAAAAATATGGTGAACAAACTCAGCGGCAAATTTATTCCCGCAAAAAATATAAGCAACGACACGCCTATAATTATTTCGGGAATAAGCATAGGAATAAACGCGGCGGTTTTTATTGTGTTTTTGAAGCGAAAACGGTAGCGATAAAGTCCTATTGCGCCCAAAGTTGCTATAACGGTGCTGACGGTAGCCGACGAAAAAGCAATTATCGCGCTGTTTGCAAACGACTGCCAAAGCCGCGCCGAATTAAAGAAAAGTTCGTTGTACCATCTAATCGAAAATCCCTCCCAGTTCATCATTCTGCTTGAGTTAAACGAAAAAATTATAAGAATTACAAGCGGCAAATACATAAAAGCGACGGCAAAAATAAAGCCGCTCAAAGAAAGTTTGCCTGTTTGGGCGCTTACTGCTTTTTTCATTGCGCAATCCTTTCGCTCGAGGGACGGTTAAGGCGCATAAAAATCAGTACGCCGACGGTGGTTATGGCGGTTAGGGCGACGGACAAAGACGAGGCGAGAGGCCAGTTTCGGGTTATCGTTATTTCGCGCGCGATTACATTTCCAAGCATAAACGAGTCTGCGCCGCCTATTATTTGCGGGATTGCGTAATTTCCGAAGGCGGGCATAAAAACAAAAATTGCGGCGGTGGTTATCGCGCCTCTTATGTTAGGCAGTAAAATGCGCGTGGTCGCCGTAAATTTGGTCGCTCCCAAGTCTCTTGCGGCTTCCACGAGCGAAAAATCGAACTTTTCTATGGTGGCGTAAAGCGGCAAAATCGCAAACGGCAAATACGTATAAACCGAAACCAAAATTACCGCGTTGGTGTTGTACAAAAACTGTATGTGCGCGTCAATCAACCCCAAAGACATAAGAAAATTGTTGAGTATCCCGTTGTTGCCCAAAATTGCCAGCCACGCGTACATCCGTATTAAAAAATTCGTTCCCAGCGGAATTATTACGAGGAGCAAAAAGAAATTTTTGTATTTGCTTCGGGCGATGTAATACGCGCAAGGTCCCGCAATTAACACTGCCGCCAAGGTTGTGGCGACGGCTATCCAAAGCGTGTTTAAGGCTATTCTCAATACGGTGGGATTGTAGAGCGTTCGGTATGCTTCCAAAGAAAATTGATGAACGACACCGCCGTTAAATCCTTTGGTCAAAAAGCTGTAATAAACAATAATGCTTATCGGGACAATGAAAAACACGGCGAGCCAAACGGTCGTCGGAGCAACGTAAATCGGACCTAAATTCTTCTTCAATTCTCGACCTCTACGATGTAGCCGTCGTCGCCGTCCCACCAAATATAAACGTCGTCTTTCCAATTTATCGCTTTTTCATCCATAAAGAAATTTACGTGTTGCCTGAAAACGCGAAACAGGGTGTTTTCCGTCAAAACAAAAAATTTGCTCTGAAAACCCGAGTAAATAACGTCGTCAACTTTGCCGTGCAAAAGGTTTGTGTGCGTGTTTAAGTTTGTCGGCTTTGAGTGCGAAATTCTGATTTTTTCGGGGCGAATTGAAATTTTTATTTTGTCGCCGACCTTAAGCGGCTTGTCTTTGTACGCGGTAATTTCGCCTAATTCGTCGAGCTTTATTTTTATGTAGTTATTTTCGAGAATTTCGACGACTTCTCCGCCGAAATAATTGGTTTCTCCTATAAAACTCGCGACAAATTTGTTCGCGGGACTTTCGTAAATTTCAAAAGGAGTGCCGATTTGCATTACTTCGCCTCTGCTCATTACGGCGACTCTGTCGGACACGCTGAGCGCTTCTTGCTGGTCGTGGGTGACATAAATAAAGGTTATGCCGACTTTGTAGTGAATGTTGTCGAGTTCTACGAGCATTCGTTGGCGAAGTTTTGCGTCAAGCGCCGAAAGCGGCTCGTCCAAAAGCAAAATGCTCGGCTCGTTTATGAGCGCGCGCGCTATTGCCACCCGCTGTTTTTGCCCGCCCGAAAGCTGAGACGGAAGTTTTTTTCCCTCTTCCGAAAGTTGCACAAGTTCCAAAAACTCTTGCACCTTATCTTTTACTATGGAATTGGACGTCTTTTTTAACCGAAGCGCAAAAGCGACGTTTTCAAAAACGGTCAAATGCGGAAAAAGCGCATAATTTTGGAACACGGTGTTTATAGGTCGTTTGTTTGCGGGGAACGGTATCATATTTTTTCCGCCCAAGACTACCAGTCCGTCGGTCGGCTCTTCAAACCCCGCGATTATTCGCAACAATGTGGTTTTACCGCAACCCGACGGTCCGAGTAATGAATAAAACTCCCCTTTTTTTATCTCAATCGAGACTCCTTTTAACGCCTGAAAATCCCCAAAATTTTTAACGACGTTTTTAATTGATAAGTGTTTCTCTTCCAATTTTCACAAACCCTACTTTCTCTGTAAACCCCCTGCCTATAACTCAGTTTTTCACGAACAGGGTTTTAATATCATAAAATCCAATCTCGTGTCGCATAATATATTATTTGCCGAAAGATACAAGGGAAAAATGTGAAAATATTGCAATTTGTTGCAAATTATATTTTTTATCTGTTGCAATATTGTATTTTGTTTCCTCTAACTATAGCGAATACTGTGAAAATTTTATGAGAAAAAGGAAAAAATTGCGTTATGAAGAGCAATATCTTTCTGAAATTTTTTGTCGCGTTGGCAATCTTTGCCTCGGCAAGTTTCTTTGCAGTCGGCTGCGTTGATTTTGAAACGGGTCATATCGGCGATTGGGGGCAGGCGGAGCTGGACAATAGGCTTATAAACAGCTCAACCAACGCTTGGATTGACAGCGTGGTTAACGACGTCGGCTACGTTTTTAATTCGGACGGAACGTTTTCGCGAATAGAAAATTTCGGCTCGCAATGGTCGCCGTCTTGGAGATCGGTCGGCGGGGGAACGTGGCATACAAGCAACAACAATCAACTTACGCTGACTTGGCAAAACTTTAACGTAGATAACTGGATTTATTTTGTGCACAACAACAATCTTACTGTAAACGGTCGAAATTTTGTAAGAAGAAGCGGGCTTAACGTAAGCATTACAATAACTTTCAATTCTCAGGGCGGCACTTTCTTTTCGCCGATAACGCTTTTGGCGGGCACGCAAATAAATTTACCAACGCCGACCCGAAATAATCACACGTTTAACGGTTGGTTTACGTCGGCGGTCGGCGGTACAAGAGTTGGCGGCGGCGGAAGCAATTACACGGTAAACTCCGAAATCACGCTGTTTGCTCAATGGACGTCAATCGGCGACGGCGGCGGTCAGGTCGGGCGAGACGGCAGATTGGTAAATTCCTTTGGCGAGGCTTGGATAATGGGCGGCGACGGCTTTGTTTTCCACTCTAACGGAACATTTTCGGACATAGAAAGAATTGACGGCGCGTGGTATGCTTGGAACGACGGCACGTGGCACACAATCGATAACAGCCGACTGTTTTTAGGGTCGGGCGGCTTTAATACGGACGTTTATTCTTATTCGATATGGGGCAATACATTGTCGCTCAGCGGCTGGACTTTCCAGAGAACAAGCGGCATTACGGTAAGCCACGCCGCAAGAAGCGCGCGCAATAACGACGAAGAAGAAGCGGAAAAATCACCGTTCAGAAAATTTCGCGAAGAAAGAATGGCGAGGCAATAACAATGGATAAAAAAGAACTGCGCCGCGAAATGGCAAACGCAATAACGCACGGAATGGGCGTTTTGTTCGGAGTGGCGGCAATTCCCTTGCTTTCGGCAATCGGCGCGGGAACGGGAAACACCGCGGGAGTTGTCGGCGCAACAATTTACGCGTTCAGTTTTCTTATGCTTTTTACGTTCTCAACTCTTTATCACAGCACCCAAAATCCCGACGCAAAACAAATACTTCGCAAGCTCGACCACATTTCGATTTACGTCCTTATCGCGGGAACATACACGCCGTTTTTGCTTATTTATATGCTTGACCCGTTCGGAATAACTCTGCTTTCAATTCAGTGGTCTTTGGTTGTTTTGGGGATAATTTTCAAGGTGTTTTTTACGGGACGTTTTAAGTTTGCAAGCACCGCAATATACATAATTATGGGCTGGCTTTTGCTTGTCGGCGGCAAGCGTTTTTTTGTGGAACTGCCCGTTCCCGTGCTTGTAATGCTGATTGTCGGCGGCGGACTTTACACATTGGGCTGTTTCTTTTATCTGTTTCGCAAAATCTATCATTATCACGCAATATGGCACATTTTTGTGCTGAGCGGGGCTATTTGTCAATATGTTTCGGTGCTTTTGGCGGTAATGATAGCGAGCAGATAAGAAAAAAAATGGCGTTTTTTTGAAACAAAATGCTGTTTCGCGGTATCTAAAGTAAAGAAAAAAATTTGAACTTTTTTGAATAAGGAGAATTTAATGTTAAATCGCAAATTTATTTCAGTGGCTACACTTCTTGCAGGCGTTCTTTTGGGAGTTGGATTTTCGGCGGTGGCGAGCGAGCGGGTTTTTCCAAAGCGCGGAAGCGTGCAATTTGGCGCAACCCAGCGCCCCAAGGTGAACGTATCGCCCGAATTCGCCGCGTTTTCGACAGTATTTGCCGACATTGCCGAGAGCGTAATTCCGACGGTGGTGTCAATCACTTCCACTCACATCGACACGGTTTTAGTCCGTCAAAACCCCTTTGACTTCTTCGGTTTTCCATTTTTTGGCGGCGACCCGCGGCAACAGCAACAACAACAGCCTCAGGCGAGAGAAAGACGTCAGAGCGGCGCGGGGTCGGGCGTTATTGTGTCGAGCAACGGCTACATTTTAACGAACTCGCACGTTGTTCACGGAGCAAGCGAAATAAGAATTACGCTTCACGATGAGCGCGAATTCGACGCGGAAATAGTCGGCGTGGACACCCTTGCGGACGTCGCCGTCATCAGAATTACAAACGACGTCAACGATTTGCCCGTAGCGTATTTGGGTAATTCCGACGAACTGCGCCCCGGCGATTGGGTTATGGCTGTGGGAAATCCGTTCGGCTTGTCATCGACCGTGACCGCGGGAATAGTTTCTGCGCTCGGACGTTATACCAGAAGCGACCAATTCCAGAATTTCATACAAATCGACGCCGCAATAAACCCCGGTAATTCGGGCGGCGCGCTTGTGAATATCAGAGGAGAGCTTATAGGAATTAACACAATGATACTAACACGTTCGGGCGGCTATATGGGAATAGGCTTTGCAATTCCAATCCTACAAGCGCGAAACATTATGGAGCAGTTGATTTACACGGGCGAAGTGCGCCGCGGCTGGCTCGGCGTAAGCATAGCGGGTATGGATCAAACAATGCTCGACGCCCTTGGACTTCGCGAACGAGGCGTTTTAATTAACGAGGTATTCGAAAACGAGCCCGCATACAGAGCGGGAATACAAGCCGGCGACGTAGTAATGTCGCTTGCAGGCAGAAGAACAACGGGACCAAACGATTTGCGCAACATCGCCGCGCTTCTTGTAGCAGGCGAAACCTATCCGATAGAAATTATCCGCGGCGGCAGAAGACAAACGCTCAATATTACCCCGACCGTCAGAGGCGAAAGCCCGCAAGTCGCCGCGCGAAATCAAAGACAACGCCGAAACGCCGACGAGCCGCAAACCGTTGACTTTATGGGAATGACCGTCCGCGAAACCGACGAGGGCGGCGCAATAATGGTGTCCGTGGTAGCTCCGAATTCCGTATCAGCTCGCGCAAACGTAAGAGCAGGCGACAATCTTCTTGCAATAAAAACCGCGCCCGACAGACCTTTCGCCCAAGTAAAAACGCTAAAAGAACTAAACCGAGAAATCGGCAGAATAGGCGCCCAACCGATAGTCCTCCAATTCAGCCGCGGCGGACAAAGATTTTTCGTAAGCCTACGCCCCGAGAGGTAAGTAAACGCAGAATAATATAAAAAAGCGCCTCGTAAAATTTACGGGGTGCTTTTTTATAAAAAACACCAGTTTTCTCAAATTTCCCCATTTCATCGCAAGCAAATATTATATTCTCAATACCACAAATGCGGAGATAGTTGAGATGTCTCAACTTTTTCCCTATTTTTTTTATTGCTCTTAAATGTGCAAAATAACCTGTAGGTTGTTCTGCCGTTTCTATTTGAGGTTAATATTTATATAGGCATATTCCGCATTTGTGGTAAAATAACGATTATGGGCAGAACAGCCCTAAAACGTTTATTTTTATTCAATATAATGTGGGAGGGTTGCATTTTGGGCAAAATCAAACTTATTCAGATATTGACAACGGTATTCGTTGTCGTTGCGGTTGTTTTAGCGGGAACTAAACGACAAAATGCGCAGTAGTCGCCGATTAGCGAATGTTTCGGCGATACCCCGCCGAGATTTAGCGACGGCGCCTACTGCTTTTGTAATTAGGTGAAAAATGGCGGAGTGTTTTTGTTTTTTTGTGTTAATCCTCAATCAAAATCATTAGCAAACGGTCTCGGTCTTCTTCTTATCGGTAGTCTTAACTGAACGCCTACGCTTGGGTTTGAAATGAAGTCTTGGGTTTCTCGTTCTCTGAAAAATCCGTAGTTTACATCAAACATAAGGAATGGGAACGGCTGATATTCTATTCCGATTTTGTGAGTTGGAATTAATTGAAATTCATCGTCGGTGGCAAAACCTCCCTGATACCTCAAAAAGATTTCGTTGTTTATGTATCTGCCCGCTACAAAACTCGCGTTTGCAAAAAGCAGATGTTCCCAATCGGTGGATAGGTTTTCGTCTAATTGCCGCGCCGTCAGAAAGTCAACGGTGTTGCCTATTATTGTGCTTTCAAAGCGAATTATATCGAGCCCAACTCTTCTGGCGAGTTGACGACCCCAATAATTTAAGAAGAAACCCGTTATATATGCGTCGCCGATACCTGCCGCTATCGTTCCCGGGTTTTCTATGAAGTCTCTTCCGACGTCCTCAAAAAATTCAGCGGCGAATTCGTCTTGGGGAGTGTGGCGATTATCACCTTCGGGAACGATTACAAGTTCGGTGAAACGTCCGCGGTCTCGTAATTCGCCCGTTTGCGGGTCGCGGGTTTTAAGGCGCACGGTTATTCTTTCCATACGGTCTTTGTCGGAATTGGTTTGCGCGCTTCCCCAGATTATAGGCAGGTTGTCGTAGCCTGAACCGTCGGGGAGCAACTCAGGTTGAAAATCAAGCCCTACTTCAAAGTTTCGGTCAAACATTCTGCCGAAAAATATAAAGCCGTTGAACGAACGCAACTGCCCCGTTATCCGCAAAGTGCCGTTTGCGTCGTTTCCGCGTACGCCTACTGTGCTACCCGACGGGTCTAACGTGCACTCGATAAGACGAAATCCGCGCCGTCTGTCTTCGCGTCCTGTTTGGAAGAAATAGTTCACAGTTCTGTCGGCAGGGCGAATGTTCAGGTCAAAATATATATGAGGGATTGGGTCAATGTCAACCTCCCATACAACGTCGTCCAAAAGCGGGAAAGTTATTTCGGCTCTTCGGAGTAAAAGCGTTCCCGCAAGCATTACAAAACCTTCGGGATGGCTTGCGACCGTAAATGTTGGAATATTGCCTTTAGGCGCGGTTTCTATGTAGCCGACGTTTCCTCGGCGGTTTTCCATAAAGCCGGGCAAAAATACGGGAATTCCGCCTCTGCCCGTCCAAACTCTGAGCACACCGAAATCCAAATTGGCAAAGCGAAACGGAGTAAGTTCTCCGACGTTGTGGTCGTTATTTATTCTGAGAGTTCGCCGTCTCAAACCGCTGTTAAGGGCAAGCGATACCCTGCCGTCCTCCAAAACTTGGATGTTTGCAGAGACGTTTTCCAAGGTGTCGCGGGCGAAAGGATATACTGCTAATTGCGCTTGGGAAATCGATACTCTGCTACCTTGCCGAATTTCGAGCTCGCCGTCTCTTATGCCGCCCGAAATCCTGATTTCGCCTACGCCTTTACCTCCAACGGGGCTTTCGGGAAACGTACCCGCCGCCGCCAAAAAATCGCCTTTCAGTTCGACCGAATATTGCGCGTCTCCAATTCTGAAATTTTTATGGTCTGCCCTGAAATTTGCAGTTGCGCTTATTCCCAAAATTTCGCCTTCAAAACTTTCAAGAATAATGCTGTCTTGCGTCGCTACAATTTTTGCCCTTAGTTTTTGCGCTGAAAATCTTTCGTAAGAAACGCTGTTCGACATAATTTCGGCGAGAATTTTATCGCCCTCCAAGTTTACGAGCATAGATATTTTTCCCGAAACGTTTTGCGCCTCCGTAATATTGAAAAACGGAAGAACCAGCCGCAAATCCAAACTGTCTATATCGATTTCGCCAAAGATTTGCTCGTCTTTTCTTTTTATTTCTCTTGCATTTATAATCGGTTCTCCGCTTTTTTCTACCGTTAATTCGGGAATGTTAAAATTGCCGTTGAGAGACGAAAATGAAGTTCGTATTTCTATGTTTTCGAGGTGTTCTATTTTCAGATTTCGCACGGAAATTTTGCCTGAAGTTTGGATTTCGTCTAAGTTTCCGCTTAAATTTACGTATCCGCTGAATTCTCCGCCTTGCAATAAATTGTCATTTTTGTCCTCTTCGTTTCTTGGGATGAAAGCGTTAAAAAAGGTTAGCGGAAATCGCTCTACTCTGACCTCGCCCGAATTTATCCTTGAAAAATCTTCCGAAAAATTTGCATTCGCCGAAATTCCGTTTCCCGCCAAAGCGACAGTCCAGTCGCTGTCTGTCGAGTAATTTATATTTCCGCTGAACGAAAGAGCGGTTTGGGGTGATTTCTGCCAGCGAAGCGAGTTTATTGTGATGTCTCTTTGGTTTTCGCTTATTTGCCCTGCGGAAGCCAACGAAAAATTTCCGTAATTCGGAATGACGAAAGACGCGCTTGTGTTAAAATTTAAATGTGAAACATCACCGTAAATATTGCCAGAAACGCTCGCTCTTTCTAAATTTACGGCTTCCTGCCCAAAGAATTGCAAAACTTCCCGCATTGTGTTTTCGCCTACTTTTAAGTCTGCGGAATACGCAAAACTTTCGCTCAAAGAAACACTTCCCGAAAGTTGAAAATCGCTTGAGTTCAGAGTGAAATTAAGAGTGTCTCTCGAATTTTTTGCTGATATTTTCGGCAGTTGTAAGACGTTTGTCGGTCTTTGCAGACGCATATTGTTTGATTCGAGCGAAATATGCGGGAAACTTACAAAATCGTCGCTTTTTATCGCCATTTTTACGCTTGCTTTTGCCGAAGTCGTATCATATAATTGTGTGCTGAGGTTAAAATTTCCCGAAAGCGAATAATTTATTCCCGGAACAACAAATCCCGTAAAATGTCCCTTGCCGAATTGTTTTGATGTCATATCCAAATTCTGCAAATTTACTCTTCCCGCAGATGAAATATCTCCGTTTGCGGTAAAATTAAGCAGATTTTCGGCTTTTTGGCTGACGGCGCCGACGCATTGAAATTTTATTTGCGGATTTAGAATATCATCCAAACTGAAATTAAGTTTTTTTGTTATAAGCAGATTTTCGTCAACAGGGATTTTCAGATTTATAACGCCTTCCGTTTGCCCGTTTTGCGCTAAGTTCATTTTTGCAAAGGCGTCCATTTGACCTATTCCGAAATTTGCCGCGAAATTTTGCATATAAACAATTCCGCCGCTTGCCAAAAAATCAAATCCGCCCGAAAAGGTAATTCCTCGCTCTTGTTGGTTAACTTTAATATTTTTTACCGCCAACTCGCCGCTTGGAACTATAGCTTCGGGAAAATAATCTTCTTTGAAAAAAAAGTCCATTTGCCCGTCCAATACAAACGAAATATCTCCGTCCAATTCCATTAGCGGCGATAAAACTTGCACGTTCGAGAAGTTTGTGCTCAAAAATTGCCTGTCGCTTTGTTGGGAAATTCTTGCGGAAATTTCTATGTTGTTATGTTTTGCATCTCCCGATATTCCGCTCAAATTTACGCTTAATTCTTCGTGTCTGCGAAATAAATCACCGTTCAGCCCGCTGAAATTTGCCAAAATTCGGTTGGTGCGCGTAAGTATAAGTATTTCGCAATTTCGGATAAGCGCTGTCTGAAAGGGAACGTTTTCCAAAATCATACTACTCCACTCGGAGACCAAAAGGCGGGGGATTTCAATTTCGTCGCTGTCTTGCATTTCGCTTTCGGCATAAATGACAAATCGCAATCTCGGGTTTATAATAGTGATTTTATCGACAAAATCCTGCGGATTAAAATTCCGCCTCAAGCGCGGTATTTGTATAAGCCCTACGTTAATTTTGATTTTTTCTATTTGAACGCTGAACGCCTGCGAACGTTGAGCGAGCGAAAAATTACTGACTGTTGCCGAAAAAAATCCTATATGAATGTCGTCTATAGAAATTTGCGCGCCTGTTGCCTCGGCTATAATTCGTACAACGGCTTCTCGGATTTGATTTTGCGTACTCGCTTGTATAAAATAAGTATAAATGGCGCCTGTTGCCAGCAAAAGCAGCAAAACAAACGCCAGAAATACATATCGAAGTCGCATCTTTTATTCGTCTTTTTTCTCTTTTTCTACTTTGCTGACGACTACGTTTCCATCTTTCACATCGATTATAATATTATCGCCTTCTTGGTATTCTTTCATCAAAAACGCCTCTGCCAAAACGTCTTCCAGATTGCGTTGCAGTGCTCTTTGCAGCGGTCTTGCACCCAAATCCGCGTCGAAACCTTTGTTCAGAAGATGTTTTCTGAGTTCATCCGTGATTTCTGCGATTACTTTGCGCTCTTTAAGGCGTTCCAAGAATTCTTGCAGGCGAATATCTATAATTTTTTCAATGTCTTCTTTGTTCAGATGTTTGAAAACTATTGTTTCGTCCACACGGTTCAAAAATTCGGGAGTAAATACCTTTTTGAGTTCGTCGGTAACCCTGCCTTTCATTACGTCGTAGTTCGATTTATCGCTGTCTCGCGCAAAACCGAGCGCTTTTTTGCTTGCATCGCGAGTTCCCGCGTTCGACGTCATAATAATGATGGTGTTTTTGAAATTAACGTGCCGTCCGTGCGAGTCCGTGAGCCGTCCGTCGTCCAAAATCTGAAGCAAAATGTTAAAAACATCGGGGTGCGCTTTCTCTATTTCGTCGAGCAACACCACCGAATACGGCTTTTTGCGCACTTTTTCGGAGAGCTGTCCTGCGTCTTCATAACCGACAAATCCCGGCGCCGAACCTATAAGTTTGGACACCTCAAATTTTTCCATATATTCGGACATATCTATTCTTATGAGCGCGTCTTCGCTATTAAAAAGTTCTTTGGCGAGCGCTTTTGCAAGTTCGGTTTTTCCAACTCCCGTAGGTCCCAAAAATATGAATGACGCAATCGGTCTTTTTATGTTTCGCAAACCTGCGCGGCTTCTGCGAATACTTCGCGCGACCGACTCCAGCGCCTCGTCTTGTCCGATTATGCTCGCCCTTAAATGTTCTTCGAGTTTCATAAGTTTTTGCGATTCCTGCTCTTCCAGCTGGTTAAGCGGGATGCCCGTCATTGACGAAAGCACTCGCGAAATTGCGTGTTCGTCCACTACAAGAACGTTTTCGGTCATATTTTCGCGCCATTTTTTGTTCCGCTCTTTGAGTTCTTCCGTAAGTTCGTTGATAATCTTTTGCTGGACTGCCGCTTCTTCAAAAATTTCTGTTTGTATCGCAAGATTTTTCGCCTTTTCCGCTTCTTCGATTTTCTGCTCCAAATCGCGGATTTCCTGAGGAATTTCCATTCCCGAAAGCCGCTTGAACGCTCCCGCTTCGTCAATAACGTCTATTGCTTTATCGGGTAAAAATCTGTCCGAAATATATCTGTCCGAAAGAACGACCGCCTCTTTTATAGCCTCGTCCGTGTATTTTACTTTATGGTGGTCTTCGTATGTTTTTTTCAGCCCGCCGATAATTTGGATAGCCTCCTGCACCGACGGCGGCTCCACCATAAGCGTCTGAAATCTGCGGTCGAGCGCGGCGTCGCTTTCAAAGTATTTTCGGTATTCGTCCAAAGTGGTCGCGCCTACGCACTTTATTTCGCCGCGAGACAGGGCGGGCTTAAAAATATTCGCCGCGTCCAAAGCGCCTGACGCGCCTCCCGCTCCGACAATCGTGTGAATTTCGTCTATAAAAACTATAACGTTTTCGTTTTTTTGCAATTCTACTATGAGCGCTTTCATTCGCTCTTCAAATTGTCCGCGATACTGCGTTCCCGCTACTATTCCGCTCAATTCGACCGTAAAAACAACCTTGTTTTCGAGCAACTGCGGAATTTCGCGATTAACTATTTTTTGCGCCAATCCTTCTACTATCGCGGTTTTTCCTATTCCCGGCTCGCCTATTAAAAGCGGATTGTTTTTTCTGCGGCGCGTTAAAATCTGTATAATTCTCTCGATTTCTTTGCTTCGTCCGATAACAGGGTCGAGTTTGCCTTCTTTGGCGAGTGTGTTGAGGTTTCGTCCGTATTGGTCTAAAAACGGCGTTAGGCTTTTTCTGATGGGCTGAGTTGTTCTGCGAGTCATTCCGGGGGCTTGCTTGCCGCCTGATTGTTGCGCCGCTTTATCGTCTTTCGCCATAAGAACAACCTGCTCTTTTATCTGTTCGTAATCAAGTCCCAGCCCCGTTAATACCGCCGACGATTGCGATGTCGGGTCAAGGATTAACGCCATAAGCAAATGTTGCGTTCCCGTTTGCGGCGCATTCAGATTTTGCGCTTCGATTTTTGCTCTCTGCAATGTTGTTTTTGCACGGGGGGTCATAGGAAGCGTTGTTCCGGGCATAACTGCTGTTCCGCCGTCGGAAATGCTTGCTTCCAGTCTCCTGCCGATTTCTTCGATTTCTATGCCCAGATTATTAAGAATTTGCACGGCGCTTCCCGTTCCTTCTTTAACTATGCCGAGCAAAAGGTGTTCAGTTCCGATGTAATCGTGTTTAAGGCGCGTTGCCTCTTCTCTCGCAAAATTGATAATTATGTTTACTCTTTCGCTGAATTGTCCGCTCATTTTTTACTCCTAATATTGTTTTTGGAGCATAAAATACGTTATCGCCGAGCGTTGTGCCAATGTTTGTTGTATTCCAAAGACAAATTTTCATCGACTTCTATTATTTTATCGAGCATTTTGTCGCCGTCAAACACAAAACGTCCGCAAAACTTCTTTCCTTCAAGCATTAAAGGCAGCCAAAATATGTCGTCCGCCCACATATTTTCGTATGGAATTTCGCCGACCTTACACCAAAACGGCTTAGCTTCGCCGGTTTCCGCTATTTCTCCGCTATATTCGTCGCTCACAAAAACATAACCTTTGAGCGTATAGCCGTCCGTAAAGCAAAAATTCAACTCGCCGACTTTTCGCGGATTTTCGGGAGTTATGCAAACTTCTTCCTGCGTTTCGCGGATTGCCGCCTCCAAGTCGCTTTCGTCGGGGTCTATTCTTCCGCCCGCCGCGTTTATTTTTCCCTTGCCGAGCCCTCGCTTTTTGTGGATTAGAAGGACTTCGTCGCCATTATTCCTAAAAACGAACGACAGAACGGCGTATTCGGAGAATTCCTCGTTTTTCCAGTGGTAGTCGGCGCAGGTTTTTATATTCATAAGTTTGTCTTTCTTTCGTCCCAAAAGTTCATCTCGTTTTCAATATCCTCTACAGTGGGAAGGTTTGCTTTTACCTCGCTTGCCATTACGTTAAATTCTTCTTGCCAATCGGCTATGCCCATGGGATTTTTGTAGCCCTCTAACGAATATTCAACAACTGTGCGATTTTTTTCTTTTACCAACAGTAAGCCAATAGTCGGCTTATCGTCTGGGTGTCGCAACACGTCGTTCACAATATTTTGATACATATTAAGTTGCGCCAAATCGCCTACGTCAAATTTGCGCGTTTTAAGCTCGATAACCACGTAGCAACGCAATTTCAAATGATAAAATAATAAGTCAATATAAAAATCGTCGCCGCCAACTTCCAAGTGCACTTGCCGTCCGACAAAAGCGAACCCCCGACCTAATTCAAGCAAGAATTTTTCTACATGTGAAACCAATGCGCGTTCTACTTCGGCTTCACGTCGCGTATCCGCTGTGCCAAGAAAATCAAAAATATAAGGGTCTTTGAAAACGTGCTCCGCCATATCGGAGTCTTTGGGAGGAACAGATGTTGAAAAATTTGTTATGGCTTTCCCCTCGCGCTCAATAAATCGCATATCAATCATGTGGTGTAATATGTTGCTGCTCCAGCCGTGCTCTAATGTTCGCGCCGCATACTTTTCTCTTATTTCGTTATCTTTAAGTTTGCTTAACAACATCAAAATACTGCGCCACTGTATTTTTGCAACAGGCTGTTGCAAAATTTCGGGACTTGTCCATGTCTTTGCAAATCGCTTCATATTGCCGAGGTTGCGCGCGGAAAATCCTTCCATATCGGGAAACTCTTTGCACAAATCAGCCGAAAGTCGGTCAATTACTCGCGCGCCCCAGCCCTCTGCTTCCTGCTTTTTAAGTATATCGTTGCCAATGTGCCAATATAACTCTATCATACCTTGATTTGCCTGTATGATAAAATTTAGCCGCGTGGTTTTAACGCGTTCTACGATAGCGTTCCGCAAGTCAAAGTATGCCGCGTCCATTTCGGAACTGAGCGGCGGAACGGGAATTACAACGCCTTCGCGTTCTCTTCCCATAGATTTTCTGCTATCGCTTGTATTTGCACTTCTTGTTTGCATTATTTGTTTGTTTTTTGACATTATTTTCTCCTTAGCGTTTACATATATAGAAATATACATTTTGCCATAACCAAAAAGAGGCGCCAAACAGCGCTTGTTGCGCAATTATATTTTTGTAATCGATATTTTCCGTTTTCCGCTTTGAGCAAATAGTATTTTAATATTCGGGAAAAATAAAAACCTTATATAATGGGGGTATGGGTATGGATATAAGTATTACTAAAACGCGGAGCGGAGAAAAAACAGTTATAGCCATCGAGGGCTGGTTAGGCGCTACAACCGTACCGAAACTCGAAGAGGTTCTGATTCCGGCTTTTGACGAAACAAAGCAAGTAGAGCTGGACTTTGACAAACTTGCGCACGTGTTTTCCGCAGGATTGCGAGTGTTGCTCTTAGGCGAGAAAACCGCTAAAGCAAAAGGCGGCAAATTAACCGTAGTGAACGTTTCTCCGGAAATTAAGGATGTTTTTGATATGACCGGATTTTCGGACATTTTAGAATATACTTTGAAAAGCGAGTAGCGGATGCGAAAGAAAAATTCCAAAAAAACATCAGGGTTCAAGCAGAAGGGATATATGTCCATAAGGACAAAAATTCTTTTTATAGTGTTCGGTTTTTTCTTTGCTGTCGCGTTGGTTTTTGCTTTTTATTCGTCTTCCGCTACAGCCGACAACAAGCGCTTCCGCCTCGAAAGCGTAAGGCACGAGGTCGAGCTTAAAACGGGAGAAGTAAACAAAATGACCGCCCAAATAGGACAAGCGGCGTTATTTTCCGCTTCGAGCGCGTTTATGACCCTCAGATATCAGTCAAGACCTTTGGGCGAAAAAATGGCTTACAAAATTCTGAGAAATACCGATGTCGCCATAGGCGTCGGCTTTTGGTTTGAGCCGTATCGTTTTGACCCGAGAGTACGGTTTGCCGGCGTTTATGCGTTTATAGACAGTGAAACCGGCGAAGTCGAAATGGAGAATTTTGCATTCGTCGAAACTTACGATTATCCGAAATCCGACTGGTATACCGAAATTGCATATCTTTTGCAAAACCAGGGGCAGGTTGTTTGGACTCGTCCGTATGTTGACGATTCGGGCACCTTTGCTCTTATGGTTACGGCGGGCGCTGGCATATTCGACGAAGACGGAAACCTGATAGCGTTATCGACCGTCGATTGGAAAATCGGCGAAATAATCGAAATGCTGACGAATATAAAGCCAACTTACGGAAGTTTTGCCGTCTTGGCTGACCCCGAAAAAAACCTGATTATATCAAATACCCTTACGATGAACAGCGAAGGGCAGATATTGTGCGAACTTCCTTGGGACATAAACTCCGATATTTTTGTGCTGAGGGGCGTGGAATATATGACTTTCAGACGTATTATGAATAACGGCTGGCTTTTGTCCATACAAGTTCCCGTAAATGAAATTTTCTCCGAAGTAGAATATCAAGTCGGATTTTTTACGATAGTGATGGTGATTTTGGCGATTTTGATGTTGCTTTGCATTTATTATTTAATTTCGATTTTGGTAAACAAGCCGATTAAGCGTTTGGTTTCGGATGTTGTCAAGTTAGATTCTGAGAATTTAGGCAAACAAATTCAAATCAGTTCAAAGGATGAAATCGGAGTACTTGCGTCGGCTTTTAATAAAATGACGACCAAACTGAAATCGTCTTTAGAACAAAGCGCAAGAGAGCAAGCGGAAAACCAGAGAATGAACACGGAACTGAACATTGCCACGCAAATACAGGCAAGCGTTTTGCCGTGCGTTTCGTCTTTGTTTTCGGATGTAAAAGACTTTGAAATTTCGGCAAGTATGAAGCCGGCAAAAGAGGTCGGCGGCGATTTTTACGACTGCTTTTACGTCGATCCCGATACCTTTGCCGTTATTATTGCGGACGTGTCGGGTAAGGGAGTTCCGTCGGCGCTGTTTATGATGGTTGCCAAAACGCTGTTAAAAAGCAACGCGCAATTCGGCAAAAGCCCGATGGAAGTTTTTGAACATGTTAACGATTTGCTCTGCCAAAACAACGATACGAGTATGTTTGTTACGGTGTTTATGGGCTATCTCAACATTAAAACAGGAAAATTTACCTTTGTAAACGCAGGGCATAACCCGCCGCTTTTGCGCCGCAAGGAAAATTACGATTACATGAAAATTAAAAAAGGGTTTGTTCTTGGCGGTATCGAAAACATGTCTTATGTTCAAGACGAAATTACTTTGGAAGCGGATGATGAAGTGCTTTTATATACCGACGGTATAACGGAAGCGCTTAATAAAGAAAACGAACTTTTCGGCGAAACGCGCCTGCTTACGGTGCTAAACGAAAATCTTAATTTACCGCTCAGCGATTTAACATACAAAATAAAGAGTGAAATTGATAAATTCGCAGACGGAGCGGAACAAGCGGACGACATTACTATGCTTGCGTTGCGCTATAACGGAAATGAAGGAAATTTAGCTTATGAAAGAACTTTCAGTAGAAGCAAAACTTGAAAATCGGGACGCAGTTCAAAACTTTGTCGCCGAAGAATTAGAGGTGTTCGGCTGCCCGATAAAAGAGCAAACGAAGATTGCCATTGCAGTAGAAGAAGTATTTGTGAATATCGCAAATTATGCGTACGACCATCCTGTCGGCAACATTAACGTACGCATTTCCGGCGGAGAAGAAATCATTATTGATTTTGAAGACAACGGAAGACCGTATAATCCTCTCAAAAACGCCGATCCCGACATCACCAAGAGCGCGGAAGAACGCGAAATCGGCGGTTTGGGAGTGTTTATGGTGAAAAAAATAATGGACGCGGTTGAGTACAAACACGAAGATGGCAAAAATATTTTGACGATACATAAGAAAATCGCGTAAAAACTAACGCGCTCTTATTTCCATGCTCCCATTGCTTTCCATTTTTGACTTTCGCGCAAACTTACAACTTCGTTTCCGGAAATTATTATATGGTCAACTAAAGGGATTTCGAGCGCGTTGCCCGCCGTGGCGATTTTTTGCGTTAAAATCCAATCGGTATTTGATGCTTCAAGCGATTTGGCGGGGTGATTATGCGCAATAATTATGCCTGCCGCTTTTACTTGCATTGCTCTGTCAAAAAGTTTTTGCGGCTGAATGGGACAATTTGCAGCAACTCCTTTTGCCACGATTTCCGTCGAAATTATGCCGTTTTGCTTGTCGAGTAGAAACAAAATTATGTATTCTTCGCACAAATTTCCAAAATTAAAAGACAAGTATTTTGCGACATCGTTTTTGCCATTCAGTCTGAATTCGCGCTGAGTAATTTCTTCTTTCAGGCAAAATCCCTGCATATCTTTTATGAATTTTATTAGCGAAACGCTTCTTTTTCCGAGCCCGTCGATTTCTTCCAGTTCGCGTTTTGGGGCGTTAAGGACGCCGCTTATGGTTTTGTATTTGGCAAGCAAGTCTTTTGCGAGCGGCTTTACGTCTTTTCGCGGAATAAGCACGCACAAAAACAATTCCAATATTTCATAGTCGTGAAACGCCTCAATTCCGCTTTTTTCGTATCTTTCAAGTATGCGTTGCCTGTGTCCTTGGACGTCCATTTTAATTTTCCATTAAACTTGAAATTTGCGCAATGTTTTCCACTTTTTTCTCGCGCATCCATTCCTCAATTCCCGAAAGAATGGTATTTGAAATTTGCGGGTCGATAAAATTTGCCGTTCCTATCTGAATAGCCGTTGCTCCCGCCAAAAAATACTGAATAGCGTCGTCGGCGCAGATAATTCCGCCCATTCCGATAACGGGAATTTTCACTCTTCGGCTCACCTGATAAACCATTCTTACACCGACGGGTCTTATGGCGGGTCCCGAAAGTCCTCCTGTTTTATTCGCCAGTACGGGGCGGCATTTTTTTGTGTCGATAACCATTCCTACAAGCGTATTTATGCAACTTACCGCATCCGCGCCGCCTGTTTCCGCCGCCGTCGCGATTTCGCAAATATCGCTAACATTTGGCGAAAGTTTAATAATAAGCGGTTTTTTAGTGAGTTTTCTGAGTTTTGCTGTAATTTGCTCTACAAGTTTTGGGTCGGTGCCGAATTGCATCGCGCCTTTTTTAACGTTCGGGCAAGATAAATTTATTTCAAATCCCCAAACATTGTCGATTTCTTCCAGTTTTTCCACAACTTGGCAATAATCTTCCTCGCTTGTTCCCGCAACATTCGGGATAATCGCCGTTTGTCCGCATTTTTCTTTAAGCCAAGGCAGTTTTTCGCTGATAAATTTTTCAACGCCGACGTTTGCAAGCCCGATAGCGTTAAGCATTCCCGATGGGGTTTCTATAATTCGCGGCGTGGGGTTGCCCAAGCGCGGCTCAAGGGTAATCGCTTTTGTGTAAATTGCGCCGATTTCATTCAGGTTGCAAAAAGGCTCGTATTCTTCGCCGTATCCGAAAGTTCCGCTTGCAACGCCAATTGGGTTTTGCAGAGTTTTGTCTTTAATTTTTACTGTTAAGTTCATAGTTATCCTTACGCAAAATTTTTATACGAAAATAATATTTGCCGAAAATAAAAAGGGCGTATGCCATACGCCTCTACGAAATTGCTTAAAAAACGAACATTGCCGCCAAAGTTTGCGCCCAAAGTCCTGCGTTTGCTCTTCCGTTTGAGCGCTCAAGCAATCTGAAATTACCGCCGTCATCCCAGTAAATAGGCACAATTCCGTTTGCAACAGCCGCCGTTGCCACTGTGCGAATATATTCAATGTGTGTATTTCTTATTTCTGCAGACATATTGCTGCGTATATTAGTTTGCGCGCCCCATTCTCCGATATATACCGCAATGCCTCTGTCTATAAAAGTTGTTTTAAGATTTCCTATTGCGTAAGCAGGGTGTCCTCTTTCGTTCTGTTCCCAAGTATGCAATAGCGTTTGCCCCGGCGTCTGATTTGATATATCTGCTACCGTATATCGCCAAGGGTGATAATAGTGAGCCGAGACTATCAGTTTGTCGGTGCCGTTAGCGCCGTCGTTCGGCAATAATCTGCCGCGAGCGTGAGCGGCTATAACGGTTTCGGGCTCCGTGCTACCCAGACCGGGAACTGCCACAAAACGAGTTGTGTTATTGTCCCCTGTTGCACGAATTGCATTTAATGCCGCTTGGTTCCACTCGTACAAAATATCCTGTTCCCTTGGAGTTGCGTTAAACCCCCAATTACCCGAATGGACTTCGTTCATCGTTTCAAAAATGAGATAATCTCCGTAATTTCTGAAATATTCGGCTATTTGAGCCCAAACGACTGCGAGTTGGTTTTGAATTTCAGCTCTTTTTTCAGAGTTATTAACCGCCGTGGCAAAATCCAAAAATCCCCAAGTGCCTCTGTGGGGTTCCGTGTAATTTCCGTCGTGGTGTATGTTTATTATTATTGCCTTGAAGCCCGCGTTTCTTGCATAATTTACAACTTCGGCGACGCGTCTGAGTCGTGCCTCGCTTACCCTGAATTCGGGAGCGGGACCTATGTGTCCTATCCACGTGCAGGGGATGCGTACCATATCAAAACCCGATTGCCTTACGCCGTTGAATAATTGTTGCGTTGCCAAAGGGCGCCCGCTAATCCAAAAACTTTCGATTGCCAACGTTCTGTTGTCGTTTACTGCGTCCAAGGTGTTGCCCAAATTCCAGCCCATTCGGATGTTGTTATCCATTAAAAACTGCAATGCGGTTTTCCCTGACATTTGTTCGGGCGTTTGCGGTCTTGGGTCTGCGAAAACAGAGGCGGAAAAGCATAACGTTGCGAGTGCGAGCGTTTTTAGAAAATTTTCCATAACATTCTCCTTTTTTACCTTCTCACGCCAATTTTTGCGTAATGCACATATACTTGCCCGCTCATAATATCTATTGCTTCGGCGATTATAAGATATGTGCCGCTACCGACAAATCTTCCTGCGTTATTGGTTAAATTCCAGACAAAAACGTCGTTGTTTCTGCCGTTTGTTTCAAACACCGTGTTTCCGAGATTGTCCATAATATGAATGTTTACAAGTGAGGCATTAGGTGTTTTTACCTCAAATCTTGCAAAGTCAGAAGATACTACATTCTCAAGAATAATGCCGAACCTATTGTCGGAGGACTGCCGTCTTCTTATTGTTGAGGGGTCTTCGGCGATTTCTTCAATCAGGGTAAGCACCAACTGAACGGGCAAGTGTCCCCATCGTGCGGGGTTTTCGATAACACGGGTTGTGAAAGTGTTAAGTCCTCTCATCAGTTCCCTGCTTTCGGCAAGCACTCTGTGATAATAAATGGTATCTCTTCCCGCTCCCGTTGCGCCTATAAGCGTCGATACATTTGCCGCGCCTGCCGGTGTAGGTGCGGGTGTGCGCAAACATATCGGCGAGCCTATTCTGTTCGCCTCTGCCGTTGCAACAGCAAAATCGCCTGTGGGATTTAATCCGATATACGGCTGAACGGTCGCTCTTGTCGCGCCGCCTTGGTATATAAACTCAATTCTGTAGTTGCCGCGTCTCGGAATATCTGCATCTATGCTGAACCACGAGCCGACAGCGCCTTGCGCTTCCGTATCGTGCTGCACATACCACACTCCGCCGTTGCTACTGTTTACCATACCTGCCGAGCCTCTTACCGTCGAATTACGGACGCCTGCTGTTGCGGGTGGAACAGGGGGAGAAACATAAAGTAATCTTGTTGCGTCCAAACTTGTTGCGGGAACTACCGTTATAGTGGTTGTCGCCGTGTGGTCGCCCGCTCTTGCGGTAATTGTCGCCGTTCCCGCTCCTACAGCCGTTACTACTCCGCCTGATACCGTTGCAACCGAAGCGTTGCTTGTTGTCCAAGCAACAGTGCTGTTTGTTGCATTTGAGGGGGTAATGGTTGCCGCTAAGGTTTCTCTTGAGCCTGCCATAATTCTCATTGCGCTTTTATTAAGCGCTATTGCTGTTGCGGGACGGTCGGGGTTCGGAGTTGTTTCAATGCTGCGCGTTCTCGGGTTCCAGCCATTTGGGAAAATGTAGGTATTGTAGTCTCTTCTGATTATTGTGGCGTCGCCAAAATCCATCCACGCTTCTCCTACGCCGCCTGCAAAATCGTGCCTGCGATAAAGTCCCCATTTCGGACGAATTTGCTGGTCGTGCGTGGAGCCAAGTTGTGTTTCCTGACACGGACTTGTTTCGGGACGGCGCCAAGTATCTACTCTGCCAAACCATTCGCCCAATCTTTCGGGATTATCGGGGTCGTTTATATCCCAAATGGCGCTGTGTACATAGCCGTCATCCGAATAATGGACAGTAAGTTCTTTATAGAGCCATCTGTTTCTTATACGAGACATAGGTATGTCAATGCCTGTTGTGCTCCCGCCGCCACACGAGAGGCGTGTGTATATGAATCGGAACCTGTTTCCGTTAACAACGCTCCAAGTCATCATAGGTCCAGCCGCTTCGTTTCCCGAAATAGGACTAACATTTATTGCCTTAATTTGGAACAAGTGGTTAAAGCCCACGTGTCTGGTGCCGTTGAAATTTGGATCCCACGCCATCATACGACCTTCGGCATCAACTTCGTCGGGAATTCTTATTTTCCAACGATATGTAAATATTGTTCTTGTCTCCACGGGGAAATCTCTCTCGAAATTCCAATTTACTCCGTTTGATGGGTCGCGAGCCATAATTCGGCTACCTCTTGAACCTGCCAATTCCATTCTTTGACGGTCTCTCCTTGCGCCGTCATAATCTCCTGTGGGGTGCAAAAAAAATCTGAAAATATCGAGGTTTTCGAGTATATTCGGATTTGCCGCAATTGCCGCACCGTCAGCGCGTCTTGAAACCATATTTATACGGTTAAAATCCAAATTTGACGGCGAAGACGACCTGAGCGGACTTTCAATGCTCATACGAAGCGTCGAAGATGAGTGTGAAAGCACTTGGTTTGACAGTAAATCTCTGTTAAAGTTAATGATAAAGACCGTGTCCATCTGACCTACATCCCGTCTCAGTCCCAACCCTGACGGTTGTGCGCTCACTACCGTCGGTAAAAAAAATGCAACAAGTGCAATTGCTTTAAATAAATTTTTCATCAGAAGTTTCTCCTTGATAAAACAAAGGACGATTTATTCAAATCGTCCCTGTTAAAATATTTATATTTACTTAATTAAAACCCGTTTCGTCAAACTTTGTCCCGAATTTGTCCTTACCTGTAAAATTGCCGCTTGGTTTCTTGCAATCGTATTCGGAAGCGCGATATTCGTAGTAGCTTCTCCTATTTGCAAGTTTCGCTCAAAAAGCAACCTGCCGCGAACGTCATACAGTGCAACGCTTGCATTTCGCACATCTGCAGGGAGTTGCAAATTGAGGTTGCCGTTCATAACAGTGGCGTTAATTCCCGAAATTGTTCTTGAACGGTTATTTGCGTTCGGTACAACAATTGATGGGTTATCTTCGGTTTTCAAGCCTTCTACCATAAGCGAATTTACCGTTAAGGTTGTCGGTCTGCCGTTTGTTCCGAGCGCGTTTATGGAAATGCCCGTGACATTTGCCATATTTAAGCCACCCGCAGGCGGACTTCCCTTGCTCCAATTAAACGGATCCCATTCAAAACTGCTTGGAGTGAAATTCGCCGTTATATTTTGACCGACGGAAAGTTCTACCATATACAGAAAATCACCCATAGCCAACGCTAAATAAGTCGGTTCGTTTGACGAATAATTTATCACGATTCGATCAGCCTCTTCCCAATCGCCTTGATCAAACGCTATGCCTACGTATGGCCAAGCAGTTGCTGGGATACTATTGCCTGTAGGAACAGGTCCCAGCGTCCAAGTCGCGGACAGCGGATTTCCTTGGCTCGTTATATTTACGGAAGAACCGTTTCTTCCCTCGTCCCAAACCCTTGTCCAAGCATCGTTCCCGAGATTACCGCTTGCTAAATCGGGAGCTTCTATCCAATTACCCGACCGCGTCCATCTTGCGGTTAAAGTAATGTTTTGCGTTATTTGCGTAGAGAAATTAAATTGCGTATTTCCGTTGAACCAGCCGACAAAATCGTGCCCGCTTCTTGTTGGGTCGGCGGGTCTTTGGATTGTTGCGCCGCTCTCAATACCCGTAATCGAACCGACCTCAGAGCCACCGTTTGAGTTGAAAGCGACGGTGAATATTTGTATATTGCCACCGTCTCCCGTCCAGCCGCCGTGGTGTTGGTTTCTTGTCCAAATTAGATTCCAAAGATTGTCGTTTACGTGTTGAGCGTCGTGTTGTCCGCCGGGGAGAATTTCCCAAACTATCGCTCCACCGAATTGACCGTTTCGTGCAAAGTCTATTTTTCGATTTATATCAGTGGCGCTGTTATCTCCTCGTGTGCCTTGGTTCGGATAAGTTGCAATACCGATTAAAAGCCGTTCTCTTGAAAAATTCGGTTGTCCTTGTCCGAATGCAACCCAAGCGTTCATTGCCGCTTCCGCACCGACAGGGTCTGCGTGTGTCCGCCAAGTTACAGGCTGGGTAACCTGCATCATATCGTAAGTCATAAGTCCGATTGCATCTGCCTGCCAAATGTCTCGCTGAACACGAGCTCTACCTGTCGCTCCCATATTAAAATGATTACCGAATTGTGGATTTGGGCTGTCGCCGCCTAATGCGATTTGTATTCTTCTGCCTTGCATACCCGAATGCGCTCTGAGTTCAACCAACAAATCCATATACGCTATCCATTCGGCATCGCCTCTCGGAAATTCCCAGTCAAGACAAACTCCATCTAAATTATGCTGGTTAAGAAAATTCACTATATTGGTAATAAACCTTGTTCGGTTTTGCGCGTTGCCTAGTACAGGCATAAAATTGTGTGTCGCTCCTCCTCCTCCGCCAATTCCGAGCAATATTCTGACACCTTTTTGCTGTGCTGTTCTTATAGCTCCGTTAGGGTTTGCTAAAGCGGCGACCCATTGAGGATGTCCTTGGTCTGATTCCCAACCGTTTCTCCACGGTCCCCACCAACGTAAATCTAAGTTGCCGTCAGAAGTAGGATATACCTGAAACAACACCAAATGCGTAAGACGCTCCAAATCTTGATTTCTGAGCGGGTTGGCAGTGTGCCGCATAGTTTGATAATAACCGACAATCTGTCCTTGACCGTGTTGAGCGGACACCGACACAGGGAACATTATAAATAAAATCAATGCAAACGCCAAGAATTTTCTCATAGATGCTTTCTCCTTTTTTCGGAAAAAATTTAACTCGAATTCTCTATGTAAAATATAAGCGAAAAATCGTGAAATTTCACAAAAAAATGAGGAGAGAGGGAAATTACTCGAAGCGAAGCGCTTCTATCGGGTCTAATTTGCTTGCCTTGAACGCGGGATACCATCCGAAAAACATTCCTGTGGCGACGCAAACGGCAAAACTTATTATTATGGATGTCGGAGCAATCGATATTGCCCAACCGAGCGTCTGGTGCAGTGCAAACGATGCGCCCACGCCGAAAAGCATACCTATGACCCCGCCTGTTAAACTTATCATTATCGCTTCAATCAAAAATTGCATTAAAATGTCTTTGCCTTTTGCGCCGACCGCCATTCGCAAACCGATTTCGCGCGTTCTTTCGATTACGGACACAAACATAATGTTCATAATTCCGATACCGCCCACCAAAAGCGAAATTGCCGCAATCGCAGTCAAAAGCGCGGTCATCATATTGTTGGATTCTTCCATCATATTGCCTAATTCCTGTTGCGAGTGGATTTGGAAGTCGTTGGGGGCGTCTTCGCGAATTCTTCGGTGCGCGCGCAAAATGTCTGCGACTTCGGCGATTGCTTGCTGTGTGAGCGATTCGTCAACGACCGAGGCTATAATTTGCCGAATAGTTCTGCCTGCTATAAGCCGTCTTTGCACAGTGTTAAACGGCGCCAAAATTATGTCGTCCTGGTCTTGTCCCATACTGTTTTGCCCTTTGGGAACAAGCGTTCCGACAACAGTAAACGGAGTTCTGTCAAATCTTATAGTTTGTCCGATTGGGTCAAAATCGCCGAAAAGATTGTCGATAATAGTCTGCCCTATAACCACTACTTTTGCGCCTCTTGCAGCTTCTTGGTCGTTAAAATTTCGTCCGTCGGCAATGTCGAGCGCACGTATATATATGAATGACGGCTCTACTCCGTTAATCGAAGTCGTCCTGCTTTCTGCCTGAAATCGCACGGTTCCGTTTCGCGATACCACGGGGGAGACGTACGACAACATTGTAGCATTCGCCTGAATTGCGCGCAGGTCGCCTTCGTCAAATCTTGCTCTTGCGGCGGCAGTTCTTGCTTGTCCTCGCATATCGCCGCCGGGGACTATAAACAGCATATTCGCCCCCATAGCGGCAATGCTTTCGCGAATGCTTTTCTGCGTTCCCGCGCCCACGGCAAGCATCGTAATCACCGCCGCCACGCCGATAATTATGCCGAGCATTGTAAGAATGCTTCTGAAACCGTTGCGCAAAATCGCCTTGTATGCGAGCGTAATAAGTCGAAATAAAGTCATATTGTCCCCATTTTAGTTGTCCGTAATATGATATTCCGACGAGAGAATTTGTTACAAAAAGAAAAAAAACTTTTTTTTTCACATATACGGATTGGCGATATAGTATTTTATGATAAACAACAACAAAATGGTGCAAAAATAACAAAAAAGGAAAAAATGTGAGAATCAGGAAAAACGAGCCTAACCACAAAGAGTTTAATGCGTTTTTTCTCAATGATGATAGGATAAAAAATCTTACATCATACGAAACTTTTCCAAATAAAGAAACAAAAAATCCTGTGGTGCGCGTTTTTGTTATGACATACAACAACATTGGTTTTGCGCGGCATAATCTGAATGGGATTTTAATGCAAAAAACAAATTTTCCCTTTGAAATCTGCATACAGGACGATTGTTCCACAGACGGGACTTCCGACATTGTGCGCGAATATGCAAGCAAATATCCTAATATAATCGGCAATATTCACCCTGAGAATTTATGGGGAAAAATTGCGTTTCGCAATAAATTCTGGGAAAATACTAAAGAGCACAATTGCAAATATCTTGCTTTTTGCGACGGCGACGATTATTGGACAGACCCGTATAAATTGCAGATACAATATGACTTTTTAGAAAATAACGGCGATTTTGCATTGTGTAGCGGCGGCTGGATAGTAAATAACGAATTTGACGCAACTCAACAAATGTGCGGCGGCGGAAAAATTGTAGGATTTGAATACGATTTCGAAAAAGGTCATTATCCGAATTATTGGGTAAAAAGTTTTACAAGAATGTGCCGAACAGACGCAATACCCGAGATGAGCACTGGATTGAAATTCAAATATTTCAGAGATGTTCATTTGGCTTACTTCATTTTAACAAAAGGCAAAGGCTACTTCTTTTCGCGGCTTTTCGGAGTTTACAACAAACACCAAGGCGGAATTTACGGCGGAATTGCTCCTGATAGACAAATGAGTGTGGATTACCGCGTGTATGAAGAACTTTATCGCGAAACGCGCAACAAACAGGTTGCCGCAGTATTTGTTCCTCTAATACTTGGGCAAATGCTTTTGTTGGCGGAAAATAAAGAAAAGCAAATCGCTTTTTATAAAGAAATCATAGAAAGTTTTCCCGAATTACGCGAAGAAGTGAATGAAATTATTTTTAAAGGAAAGCAATGATTATGAGAATTCCGAAAAAAAAATTATCATATTACGATTTGCAAGACAAAAAATTAATTTTGTGGGGCGAAGAAAAAATTCGATTGGATGCCGCGGATTTTTTCGGAGATTTGGATATTGCCGAATCCTTGCCTTTTGACGGTGAAATTACCGATGCCGACGGAAAAACAGTGGTTATATGTTCATTTTCGCCGCAAGAATATATTGAAAAATTAAAGAGAAAAGAACTGAATTTTATTACAATCGACGAAATGATTTCGACGGTTGACGAGATAGATTTATACAACAACGCCGTAAACCATCGCAATAAAAAAATAATCGTTTTCGGCGAAGAGGCGGGGATTTCTCTTTTAATTAAGCAAAATCCCAATCTTAAAATAGATTATATTGTAAATGATATTTGCGCGGGAGGACGTATTTGCAGCGCGCCCGTTAAACTGTGTTCGGAATTGCTGAACGAGCGAAGCGGTAGTTTTAGAATTATTTGCGCTATGAATCCTGATAAAGTTCTCAGAAGCGCATTTAATAAGCTGGGTTTGTCTTTCGGAAAAGATTTTTATTTCCATTTCGACGGCGGACTTATTCGCTCGCAATTACCGTCTCCATCTCAACTTTTGCGAAAAACTATGTCGGATTCTCCGAAATATAATATGGATTGTAAAATAAACGACGGAGTTCTTGCTATTCATCCGTTTAGCGCTTTACCTTGTTGCAACAGTATAACAATCGTTGCTCTCGAAAGTTTTCCGTATATCGGCTTAGAAGATATGGTTTCTTCTGTGTTTTTCAGAATTATGCAACTAAGCACAACAAACAGAACATACAGTTTATGTGTCCCCGGCAATAAATGTTACAGAATCGGCGATAAAAAATATCTTACAGACGATGAAAAATCAATTCGACGGGGAAAATACAGCCTGCTCAAACCGCAAGAATATACATGGTCGTTAAATTACGACGATTCTTGTAATTTGAAATGCAGAACTTGTCGAACGCACTTTATTACCAAGCCCACCGGTGATGAAAGCCTTGTTGATATGACACATAAAACCGTTGTTGAAAACATAAATCTAATGCCTAAGTTTATTTTTGGGGGCGGGGAAATGCTCTACGGAAAGTATAACAAAGACATCCTTTTTAATTGTAATCCTTACAAAGAAATAGACATACTTACCAACGGAACTTTGTTTAATGAAGAAAATTGGCAAAAAATAAGGGCAAAATATGACAGAATAAAATCTGTAAATGTTTCTGTTGACGCAGCAAGTAAAGAAATGTATAAAATAGTTCGCGGAGCAGATTTTGATGTGCTTCTCAAAAATTTGCGTATGTTATCCGAGTTACGAAAAAAGAACGAAATCGAATATTTTATGACAACATTCACTATTACAACGGTTAATTTTCGCGAGATGAAAGATTGGGTTCTGTTAATGAAAGAATTACAATGCGATAATTGCCTTTTTCAAAGAGTGCGTTGTTTCAGAGCGTTTAAACCGGAAGAACTCTATATTGAAGATGTGTACGACGAGCGAAACCCGCGGCACAAAGAGTTTTTGACATTAATTTCTGATCCGGTTTTTAAGTTGCCCAACGTGAAATTTAAGGATAAAAGAGGAATAGAGCACATATTTGAACAAAAAAAGGAAGCGGAACAATGCCAATAACCGTAACAAAACCGTCTATGCCGCCGCTTGTGGAATTTATACCTTATCTCGAGGATATTTGGGAGAGAAAAATCGTGACAAACAGCGGTTTGTATCATCAGGAATTTGAAGCAGAGTTGTGCAAACACCTGAAAATCAAGCATTTAAGCATTTTTACAAACGGAACCGTGCCGCTTACCACCGCTTTGCAAACAATGAAAATTACGGGCGAAGTTATTACTACGCCATACTCTTTTGCCGCGACAACGCACTCAATTCAATGGGTAGGCACAACGCCTGTATTTGCCGATGTTGATAATTACGGCAATATTTCGCCCGAAAAAATAGAAGAAGCGATTACTCCGAAAACCACGGCTATAATGCCCGTTCATTGCTACGGAAATCCGTGTAAGGTTAATGAAATTCAAGAAATCGCCGACAGATACGGTTTAAAAGTTATTTATGACGCGGCGCATTGCTTTGGCGTAGAAATAAACGGCAAAAGTATTTTGGAATACGGCGATATGGCAACGCTCAGTTTTCACGCGACAAAATCATTCAACACATTGGAAGGCGGAGCTTTGGTTTGCAGAGATAATATTACAAAAACAAGAATAGATAATCTGAAAAATTTCGGTTTTGTAAGCGAAACCAAAGTAATAATAAACGGAATTAACGGAAAAATGGACGAAGTCCGCGCAGCTTACGGCTTGCTTTTGCTGAAACATATAGGCAAAGAAATAGAGAAGCGCAAGAAAATCACCGAACATTACAGAAACTTGCTTTCAGACGTTAAGGGCTTACGGTTTTTTAACGATATTGAAAACGTAAAGCATAATTACATTTACTTTCCTATATTTATCGACGAAAAAGAATATGGAATGAGCCGAGACGCGCTTTATGAAAGACTAAAAGAAAACGATTTTTACGCAAGAAGATATTTTTACCCGCTGATAAGCGAATTTTTGCCATACAAAGGACTGCCCAGCAGTGCCGCCAAAAATTTGCCCAACGCGACAAAAATGTCAAGAGAAGTAATTTGCCTGCCAATGTACGCGGACTTGGTGATGGAGGATGTTGAGAAGATTTGTGAGGTTGTGAAAGGGAAAAGATGGCATTAACAAAACTTGAACAACTGATACGCGACCGTATTGTTGCTGAAAATTGGAGTTTGCCCAAAACGCCCGGACGAATTGCTCTTGAAAATTTTACGCCGTATCCTAAAAATCCTATTTTGACAAAATTCTTTACCGAAATAGGACGCGCTGATATTCTCGGCTCAGGCGTTAGAAATGTCGCCGAAAGTTTGGAGAAAACCGACCGTGTTGATGATGTTATTTTAGATTTGATGAAAGAGGACAATGTTATTTCCATTCCGAATATCGCTCAAAAAATCGAAAGAGGGATAACGGCGACGAAAGATAGGATATTCAATCTAAAAGCAAAAGGCATAATAGAGCGAATCGGCGCAAATAAAGGCGGACACTGGAAAGTAATAACAACTGCGCGTTCTTGAGTCCGCCAAAACAAAAAAACAGGCAAACTTACCTGCTTCAAAAAAGAAACCATTCTCCATCAATCTTCCCTTGTAATTCTTCCAAAACATTAGTTGTTTTCAAACAAAAATAGCAAACTATTATAAAATCGCATACAAAACAGTTTCATTTTTGCCTAAAGAATGATGTCTTATATAAAACTTATATTCAGGAACAAGCGAAATTATAAAAGCCGGAATTTCAATAACATCCATTGGTTTGTGATAAATACAGATAGCAAGTTTCGGTTTACACCTGCGAATTGTATTTTCCGCGCCTTTTAATGCCTCTAACTCTGCACCTTCTATATCCATTTTTATAAATGTAATGTTTTCGTTTTCAGGAATAACGGAATCTATGGCAACAACCTCTATGGGAATAGTACCGTTGTCAGAAATTTGAGAGGATACTCCATTCACAGCAAAATTAAAAGTTGCCTCGCTACTCCATACGCCTTTTTCTATTAATTCAACTCTTTCTATTCCCCATTTTTGTAGGTTTTGCAATGAGTTTTTGTATTGATCGGGAATTGGCTCAAAGGCATATATTTTGTTGTACTTCCCCTTACAAAACTCAACAAAATCTTTTACTGTTATCCCGTTAAATACTCCGCAATCAATAAAAATTTCGTTGTCATTGCAAGTCATTTCCGGTAAAGAAAAATATTGCTTGTCAAAAAAGAAATCATAGTCATTAATTTCGTAAACACTTAAATCTTTACCTTTTTCCATAAGCCGATATCTTAGTGTATCTAAAATCATTCGCATTTGTGGAGTAAAAACCCCTAAATGAAGGAATTTGTCTAAATTGCTTTTATAATATTGCTAAGAAAAAGATTCGCAAAGATACGCCTTGATTCGTCGTTTTGCAGCGCGTTATACGCACTAAGCAACAAAATCCCCCTTTCAAGATTGTTGCC